>ENA-OROP01000290-OROP01000290.1-human-gut-metagenome-genome-assembly--contig:-NODE-290-length-60748-cov-11.314237_pt1 | contig 60748 bp, 44 predicted proteins | sample MGYA00242132_ERZ509056 | MGnify/ENA primary metagenome ERZ509056 (study PRJEB26280, sample SAMEA2338768) | human gut metagenome | biome: human gut; feature: human-associated habitat; material: faeces...
ATTTTATCAAAAAAGGGGCGTGTTCACAATTTATTTACTCATGCGTTTGTCGTGGAGTCCATAGCCCAATGCCGTGATGGCGTAATGGGTAGAAAAAATGTTGAAACGAAGTAAAGCGATTATAGCTTTAAATAATTATACAATGTCATTATCAGCCCCTGAACTTCAGAACAATGTCGGTAGGCATCAACTCGACCAATTATTCTCTGACAGCAAAGTTCGGCGTCACTTCTACATACTGTACCAGAGTGAGCGGCTGGATTTCGGTAAGCATCTCTGATATTGTCACAATCACTAATGAAGCTATTCGGATTTCTTTTATAACTTTGAAAATCAATCCAGTCAATAGCACCGATCGTACCACCTGGTTTCTGTCTATATTCTTCTTTAAAAATCGTATCCAGATATTCTTTCATGCGATCTCGCGTAAGTCGATTCTTTTTATTGTAGAATAAATAGGGAAGCTTACCCATTGTGAACGATTTTGCATCGCCCAGCTCAATCGTTGCAGAATATCTACCGTCTTCCATTAACTTTCTATACGTCTTCCTATCGATATTTAACAATTCTTCTGGCCACTGATTCCAAACATCACTTGGATCCATTTCGCTAGGATTCCCAACAGCTTTTATCAAGTACTCTTGGTATCCAACATAAAACCATCGACGAAGTTCACATTCCAATGCACTGGTGCTACTGATACAAATACCACTATAATCAAAATCCTCTCTTGTAATACCCATACAACTTTGCCAAAGTACTCTTGCAGATATCAAAGATGCTTGTGTCGTAGGCAATAGTTTGTTCCATATACCTCCAAACAGCCTTCTTAATTCTTCGTTTTCCTTATCAACCAATCCGTCAACATTACCAACCTGCTGGTTAATGTACTCATTTGAACGAGAAATTGATTCTGCTATACTTGTTTCGTCGTTTATTTTTACATTCTCATCTAATCGGCTTTTTTCGTGACGTAACCACTTCTGAAGGTCATGTTCTGTGAAACGGGTGATTTGCAACAACTGATTTTTCATTTCCAATGTTCTTTCATCAATTGCACCCAAAGTCGCTTGAATGCGTTTCTGGTTAGATAATATCTGTTGCAATGGATCATCAATGCATATCGTGCGCTGTTCCATAAGTTCAGTGACTCTTTTTATACTTTTCTTATGCCCCATATCAGCAGCCTTTTGATAATACGATAGTGCTTTCTCAATGTTTGGAATTCCTGTTTCAAGTCCTTTCTCATAAATGCATCCCAAATGATAAAAGGATGCTCTGCTTCCCAACGAAGATGATTGTAAGAATAAATTAACTGCTCGTAAGTAATCACACTTACATCCCCTTGCGTTCATATAGGCCCAACCCAGATTATTAATTACTCCACTGTTCGAAACGTCTATGGCAAGAGCTTTCTCAAGTGCAATAACCGCCATCTTGTCGTAATAGCCTCCATCCGTTTCTGAATCAAATAAAGCGTTTGCAATTCTATTCAGTTTATCCGCATCATTAGTGTGTTCAATAAGAACTTTCACATATTTTGAAAGATAATCTTCTAATAATCCTTGATCACAGTTAACACAATAGTCCCAAAGTTCATAAATTGCATTTATATTTCCTTTGTTGATTGCCTTTCGCATCAAAAAAAGACCTGCTTTTGATGTTCTAGAAGTACTATCTATATCTATACCATATAACAGTACAGATCCTAAACAGTATTCAAAATCACCGTTATCAAGAACCTTAATATTTTTATAATACTCTAACGCTTCCTCGAACGACACTCGCAAAATCCATGCATCTTTTGCATGACTGATGTATTCACTCAATCGACATTGTGCAGGTTTGAAACCTTTCTGAGCAGACATATAATATGCTTTCAAGATTTCTTCATCACTTTTTGCACAATAATACTCATTTATTGCAGCCTTGATAAATAGCCAAACTCCCGACACATTTTCCGTGGTCATGTCTAGCAGGAAAGACTGTTTCTCCAGGTTGCCAATAATACTAAGCGCAAAACATTCAGCAATGGCATCTATGCATCCTGATTTTGCTGATTCCAAAAGATACTCTTTAGCTATTGTCTCATCTCGAATTGAGTTTTCATCAAAGAATGTCTCAGCTATGGTAAATAGTGCACTTGGAGAGCCATCCTTCTCCAAGTAAGAAATCCCTCGTTCAATATCTTTTTGATAGCCCATACTGCCATGAACAAGATGTTTTCCAACAGCTGATAGTGATAGTGGTTTACGAATCTCCCCGGTATCGTGTTGAACCCTACAACAAAAATAAGAGCGAAATGGAATAATAGAAATTTTTGCTTTCCATTTAAAGTTCACATCATCAAAGTATGGTTTTCTAAGAAGTGCCTCCTGGGTAACAGTGTCAATTATTAAAATATCTGAATCTATCCGTGCTTCATATTCATGAGGTATCCCTTCAGATTCTATGCTCAAAAGTTCTGCATCAGATAACTCACTAATATCACAACAGCTACCATTAAGATGAATTGATGGCGTTGTTTTTGTTATTGTGTTAAAAGAAAAATATTCTGGTTTTGTGGATATTCTTACTTCATTTCCCAACAGTATACCATTGTTAATTAGCATAGAATCGTTGCTCAATGTAAATATCATTAAGCGATTTCCATTTTCCTGCGGATCATCAATATAAAATGTTCTCTCAACATCTCCGTTAGCAGATATAGTATCAGTGGATTCTAATCTTTCTAGCGAATAGTATTTTGAGTCTGTTGAGCTATCTACGTATACATATACTCCATAAACTAATGTCTTATTACCCGAAGTGTCACATATTGGAAAGTGTTTTCCGCTATGCTTTGTTTTTTCAATAGGAATGAGCGACTTGATTTCAAGATGCTGTATAGTACCCGCACTATCTGGCTTTTCTCCATTGTTGAAAAAAAAGGAATCCATCAATGTTTTTTCTCTTTTTTTTCGTATTATCTCAATGAGTTTAGAGGATTGTTCTTCCGAAACTTTCTCTTGATGTTGATTCTCTCCGAACAGTTCTTGAAACGTAGCCTCTATCTCCTCATCAATGTTATACGGTTCCACATCATTACTCATAAGATGCACCCCTTTCTAAAACATAGTGCTCTTGGTTCTCCTAAAAATTAACGTTCTCTATCGTTGTTACAATACTTTCCTGTTTTGATACGACCGTCTTTTGGCTTTTCTGCATCAATCGGAATAATCCAGTTTCTCCCAACCCGGGATATACCTTTAATTTTTTCGTTCTTGCACAACATTTGCACTTGACGTTCTGTTACACCCCATCGGATTGCTGCTTCTTGCACTGTCATAAAATCTCTCATAATCGCCTCCATCAGATACTCACTTCAGATAACCATAAAGTGTCATAATAAGTCCTTGAACCTCATGTGCAAACCGAAACGCATCCACCTTTCCAACACCAACAACTCTTGTGTAACACTCCTCTGCACTTTCGCGCGACAAAACATCCACATGCCCTGCAGGATTCCTATAAAGTGTTCTAATGCTCTCACATTGCCTCACAAAGTTATTTTCATCGGCATAATCATTAAAGGCTTTTAGCGGTGCCCCATAATATTCAGCACGCACAATCGTTTTAAGATACTCCTTCATTCTATTTTGTAAAAGACTCTTCTGACTGGCATTTTTATCATAGAACATGTATGGAAGAGTTCCCATTGTAAAACTATCGGCTAACTGCGGTAGCGAAGCCGAACCTCTGCTTATTTCATTGTCATACTCGACTTTTGTTTTCGACAGCAACCGTTCAGGCCAAACTGCATACGTTTTTTCCGCAGTCTGTTTTAATGGATCACCGTATGTCTCAACCATATATGTCTGGAAATCTGTATAAAACACTCTTTTCAATTCCGACTCCAATGCCGATGTTGCTGCTATAATAATACCGCTATAGTCAAAACCCGCCACTGAAATATTTGCACATAGATTCCAAAGAACCCCAGCAGAAATCAGACTAGTCTGCGTTGAGGGCAGAAGTCTATTCCAGATATTACCAAAGACATTCTGCAGATGATTTTCTTCTTCTTGAACTTTCTGATTTGAACTCTGCACATGAGCATTTATATAATCCATTGCCCTATGAGCGAATTGCTCAACCAAAGCTTCATCATCAGTCCTTGGACGATTTGTTGAAATCCAAGTTTGCATATCAGTTTCAACAAATCGGACGAGCGATGTGACCTTATTATTTATATCATCACCTGTTCTCTTTATATCACCCAGCATCGCCTCAAATCGCTTAAAGTACTCCATCATTTTTTCAACAGGAAATTCTTGTTCCTCATTTTGGGAAGGTTGAAGGTACTTTTCAATTTCTTTTTTTAGTGCCACCACTAATTCGACATTTTCCTCATAGATTTCTTTTGCTTTTTCGGGATCATCAACAAGGGAAACAAGTATATGTGCAGTTGTGGATGCATCATTATTAATCAGCAAAATATCTCCGCGCAATGCCGAGTATGCTTCCCTAGCATAAACAGCCAACCTATTTCGTACCCTTTCGTCATTCATTTCACGAACAGTCAGTCGTTCAATAGCTGTTCTAGCATCCGGTGGCATAATATAAACTAATAACGTATCAGCATTTTGTTTCCTGATCTGTAATGCTCTTTCGAATTCAACTTCAAGTATTACATTTTTGCCTTGCTTCAGCGCAGAGTATACCGAATCTTTCAATGTGCCATAATAGTTACCCATGAACTGAGAATACTCAATAAAACTATCTTCTTGAATACCTTTTTCGAATTCAGCTGTTGTTAAAAACACATATGCCTCGCCAGGTTTTTCTCCAGCTCGACAGTTTCTTGTCGTGGCTGGAACTGCAATTTTATAATTTTCATTTTCTGTGACAAGGATATCAGCTACAGTTCCTTTGCCAGCAGCTGAAGGACCAGAAAGAATTATTATTTTTCCCATTTCACTTTCATCACTGCTGGTCATCTCAGACCTCTCCTCAATCACAAAGAAATCATGTTCAAATCTAAAATCATCCTTTGAGGCCAATCTGCTAAAATCATTGCCCGAGGTATCGCCCTTTATTTCAATCTTTCTTGTGGCTACGATATGTTTTACATCAGACTGATTAAATGCCCATCTGTGAATACTCGTCACGGTTTCAGGAATATAGTATGTATCGCTTGCCCAGTGCAATGGAAACTCAACTATCTGCTTTCCTTCTTCTGTCCAAATAATACCTGTATCATCAGTGTAATAGCCACAAATCATGTTTCGTTTATGTCTTCTGGCATATTTCTCAAAAATCGAATTCTTTTCTTGCATTAAGAACAGAGGCGGCATAAATGCATCCTCACTACATCCGGCATAACCCGACATATCAATTTCAATATGCGCATCAGGAATTTCCAGATATGTTACTCCGGAGCCAATTGATGACAGATTTGACCAGTGGATCTTCTTCAAACTTTTAGGAAGAGAAAGATGTTTTATATTACAGAACTCGAATGCATCTTCATCTATTAGCTCAAGTCCCTCTGGCAGTACAATACTCTTCAACTCTTCGCAAAACGAAAATGCTCTCCATGATACAATTTTAATTGATGCTGGCAGTAGCACATTTCTCAGAAATTGATTGCATTGAAACGCAAAGGGACCTATAATCTCAACCCCTTCTGGAACTACATATGTTTCTCCTTGCTTACCACAAGGATAACAGATCAGCTTTTTCATATCTCGCGAGAAAAGAACGCCATTCACTGAGCAAAAATTGACATTTTCTTTTGAAACTGATATTTCATCGAAGCAGTCAAAGTCTTTTCCCGCCGCCCAGGCGTCACCTGGATCTTCTGTTAAAAACAACGGTTCAATAATCTTGACCGATGAAGGAATATCTATCTCGTAAAAATGATATTTCTCATCCTTTTCATTAAACAACAACGCAAAATCATCAGCTAAAGTCTCTATTCCTTCAGGAATGACCAAAATTCTGTCACCTCGGGATTCCAGCACTTCTTGAGCGAACTCTCTTGAAAACACGGGTGGATCAACATCAATTACCTGACGATAATATGGATTATTATTCTTTACATCAATATTATAAGTCATATCGCCATAAGCTGATTCGATTATTAAGATGTTTGTTGCTTTATTTGATTTAATAAAACACCAGTCTACCATTTTCTCAAAGCCAACGGTACCATCAATTTCGGCAATCCAGTTATCCTTAGAGTTAAGGTAAACTTGAACAGCCAAATGAGTTCTTACAAGAATATCGAAACGATATTTATAAGATAAGAACTTTCCTTGTGCTTCCAAATCAGTTCGGCAATCATTAATAAGTTCGGCTGTTTTTACCATACCCGCATTTCTTGCCGTTTCTGCGATTGATTTCAGAAGAGGAATTGCATCATTTCTTTTATATTTATTTGACAAATTCGCTACGGACCTAACAGTATTCCAAACGCGATTTCCATCGTTTCCATACGATAATGCAGAATCTAAAAAGTAATCTTCAAGGACTCCCAACAGGAAGTTCAGATCTTCTTCTGTTCCAACCCAGCCCAATTGAAATGTTGCAAACATATCAGTCGGATATGTTTGAAGTTTTCTTCTTGCAACAGTTCTATTGCAGCAATGTATAATCTCTTCAAAATTAAGATGATTCTGCATATCAATATTAAGATTTCCTCCATTAACAGAAGAATTGAAATATACAGTCTTCTCAATAGAACCAGTAAGGAATACAATGCCAAATGTTCTATCCTCAATCTCAAAATCAAAGGTCTTCTCAAATTCTTCATTATCACAGTCTATGCAACCGATTTCCTTCCTTTCTTTTTCTATAAACAATTTTCCAGAAATAGGTGTTTTTACTGTGAGCGATATGTGATGTGAAGTCTCATAATCATTTGACACACCAGATGCCGAGATTCCCATTGGCTTACATATGCAACTGCCAAGAGCACGATACAATATATTGATAAATGTCATATCGCCTGGATTATTCTTAGGAGACAGACTTCTTTTTTTGCTGTAAGCATCATCATATGCAATATTTAAATTCTGAATTGCTTCTTCGGAATCGCAACAAAGAACATACCTTTTGATTTCATTGGATTGAGTAATAATAAATAATTCCTCAGAAGCATCGTTGTAGCAATAACAACTTTTACTATCTGCAATTTCTTCGGGCATAGAAACAATTCTATGTATTCTGCCTCCAACCGGATTGCCAATAATGATTCCCTTGATATCTTTAGAATAATAAATTACATATTTCCCATTTGAAGAGAAGGATTTCTGGTCTAACCATTCCCAAAGATACTGATCAAACAGAGGGAATCTCAAATTTTCCCCGTAAGACAATTTATCAGCGCAGTCATAATTATTGTCAATATACAACGAAATTGATCTTTCAATACTAGCGTGCAAGTTATCGTTTCCCCAAGTTACTTCAGCAAAAAATAACACTTCTGTATCATCAACTTCATCACTATAACGTCCGGGAACAGGCATGGGTTCCTCACATAAAAGAAAACCTCTTCCATCACTTTCAATTACAAAATCAAGATATTTTTCATGTATTGGGAGTTTGCAAATCACGCAGCCTCTAATTCCATCGAACATGAAGATTTCAGAATCATCACCACGTACCCCTTTTAATATCATGATTCTATCTTGACCTGTTACCATATTTATAATTCGAACAGAATCGTAAGATAGAATAGGCATATAGTTTTCTTTTTCTTGAGAATCAATACATATGAGTTCATTACTATCCATAGTACTGAGCCAAATCACTTTGCCATTATATGTACATCCGGTAACATTTTCCTTGGCATATTCCGTAACAACATTAACTCCATCTGAAATATAAATTCTAGACAAAGAGTAACGTGCAAAATAGATTTGCCGATTATATTTAAAAATACATTTCCAGTTCAAAGTATCCATGCTGAAACCTCCAGATGAGTGGGTAGAATCTAAGTCAAACATTCTTCCAAATACATTATATTCGTTTAACCGAAATATGTCAACATCTGTAAAGCAGGAAGACAAACAAAAGCCGCTTGTCTTCCCAATAATAAATTACGCTTCCACTTCCATCTCCAAGCCGGATTTCAGTTCCACCACAATCTTCTCATCGAAAATGGTGATCCTGTCCACCAGCCTTCTGGTGAGGGTTTCGCTGTAATCCGTTATGGCTTCGGGCATCTCTTCCAAGAAAGCAATCATGTCGTTCATCCGGCTCTGCAGGTCGGTTCGTCCCGCTGCCTCGGCAAGAATGTCCTGTCGGGTTCTGCGAAGGTCATCTGCCTGCAGTCCCAGCTCATCGACCAGTGCATAATCGCCGGAGTGGTCAATCATCTGCTGCTGAAGCTCTGCAAGCTGTTCATCTACCGTAGCGACCCTTGCCTCCATGTCATCAAAGACTGTTTCCTGGATGTTCTTTTTCAGAAGAGAAATAACGGTGTCTCTTCCTGAGTAGGCATCGTTGACCGCCGTTACGATTGCCCCCTGCAGGACTTCTTCCTTTACCGTCCTTGCCGGGCAGTCAAAATCCATCTGTCCCTTAAGAACCCTGCTGACGCATCGCCAGACCGTGGATTTGCAGCCTCGGTTGTTCCACTTCACCCGGCGGTAGATGTCTCCGCAGTGTCCGCAGAACACCATGCCGGAAAGTGCGTACTTGCTGCTGTAAACTCTGCGTTTGCCGTCAGGATTCAGATTGGCACGTCTGGCAATCTCTGCTTTGACCTTCATGAATACATCCTTGTCGATAATGGCTTCATGACTGCCTTCCACATAGTACTTCGGCATCTCACCGTTGTTGGCGGCACGCTTCTTGTCTAGGATGCTGACCGTGTAGGTCTTCTGCAGAAGGGCATCACCGATGTACTTCTCGTTGGTAAGGATCTGCTGGATGTTGCTCTCATGCCACTTGAGGTGTCCCGCTCCGTTTGGAATGCCATCTGCTTCCAGGCTTCGCTTGATCTGCAGGAAGCTTGCTCCCTCCAGGTACTCACGGTAGATGCGGCGGACAATCTCAGCCTGCTCCGGGTCGATGACCAGGTTGCCTTCCTCGTCCTTGGTGTAGCCCAGGAACCAGTTATGATTGATCTGCACCTTGCCTTGCTGATTGCGGTACTGGATGCCCATTCGCACGTTGGCTGACAGGGATTCCGACTCCTGTTGTGCAAGGGAAGCCATGATGGTCAGAAGCACCTCGCCCTTGGAATCCAGGGTGTTGATGTTCTCCTTCTCGAAGAAAACGGCGATGTTCAGAGCCTTCAGCTTTCTTGTGTACTTGAGGCAGTCCAGCGTATTTCTGGAAAATCGGCTGATGGACTTGGTGAGTATCAGGTCGATCTTTCCAGCTTCGCAGTCTGCAATCATGCGGTTGAACTCGTCTCGCTTGGCAGTGTTGGTGCCTGAGATGCCGTCATCGGCATAAACTTCCACCATCTGCCATTCCGGTTTGCTCTGAATGAACTCCGTGTAATGGCTGACCTGCGCTTCGTAGCTGGTTTCCTGTTCTTCGGAGTCCGTAGAAACTCGGCAGTAGACGGCAACTCTGGTCTTCTGCACCTGGGCAGCTGTTCTTTGTGAACCGACTCGCCTTCGTGCCGGGATGACTGTAACATTCTGTGCCAGTGCCTGCATTTACTTCGCCTCCTTTATCTGACTGTAGGCGTATTCTGCCTGCTTGATTGGATCTTGGTATTTCGGAGCGGTACGCTTCATGATAAACCTTGTGGGAATCACTGTAGCCACCGCTTCCTTCGTGTATCGTGTACCCTTGTAAAGGGCATCTCTTCTCAGCCTTTCTACTTCCACTGCCTGGGCGATTTCAGCGGTAAGTATCGCGGGATAGAAATCGTCTCCAAGGTAGCGTGGGTTCTGCATCAGTCTCTTGACACCGCTGTGCTTCATCTCCAGTCCCACATCCTTTGCCGCCTGGACAAAAGACATGCCGGAAAGGTAGTTCTCACACAGCTTTCGCAGGTTGGCGGCCTGTTCTTCGTTGATGACTGCCGCACCGCCCACAATGTCGTATCCGTATGGTGTGTGCTTCATAATCAAATCCTTTCCCGGAAGATGGGTCCGCATTTCATGTCGAATCCAATCTCCGTTCTGCTGTAAACGATGATCCTGTCCACAAATCTTGTGAAAAGGTCTTCATCAAATTCTGCCATCATGGAAGCTCCCGAAGTGTAGTGAAGGATGTCTTCCAGTGCTTCCTTCTGCTTTGTGCCACCGCTGATCGTTGCAATGATGGCATCCTTCTCGGCGGTAAGCCTTGCACTCGCTTTCAGAAGCTCATCTGTCTGCTGTGCGTAAACTGCCGGGTCAAGGTAGCCTTTGGTAAAAAGCTGCGTGATCTGCTGCTGACGCTTTCCCACCAGTCTTTTTCGACTGTGTGCTGCGTGATTCTTTTTGACAGATCAGAGGACTGACCAACATAGACCATGCTCTTGGAAAGAAGCAGATACACTCCATACTTCTTACAGGCATCCGTTTCAAGCAGTTCTGACACGGAGTCTCTCGGAGCAGAGTACAGCTCACCGGAATTCCAACTGGAATCCTCTATGCTGATAACGCCTTCCAGGTCACCGTCATACAACAGCAGATTGATAGTTTTTGCCTTGGCATCTGCCATCGTAAATCCCTCCCAACATGCATAATATCTCAAGAATACTATAATGGAACCTAGGCGAAAGATCAAGAAAAACCACGACATTTGGCAGGTCAGCCGCAAAAAAAGTCTGACAATAGTCCTGTCGTCTCAACAGGCGAAAAAGTAGTTTTTTGTCTCAACCTATCAAAAGGCAGACTATGACGCTATTGTCAAAACACGAAAAAAGGGATCCCAGGAGACTGCCAAAATCGGCAAATCTCTCGGAATCCCTTATTTTAAGCCTATTTCTGTACTTTTTTACTTGTTTCGTGACAGAAGACATACCGTCTCTACATGTTCCGACCACGCAAACATGTCATACCCCCATGCCTCTTCCGCCTTGTATCCGTGTTTCGTCAGATACCGCAGATCTCTTGCCAGTGTCTCCGGATTGCAGGAAACGTAGACTACTTTTTTCGGAGCGAGGGTTACGACAGAGGACAGGAAGGCTTCATCGCTGCCTGCTCTCGGTGGGTCCATGAAGACTACGTCGGCTTTTTCGCCTTTTTCGGCCATGGAGACCATGAAGGCGCCGGCGTCGTTCTGGTAGAAGGAGACGTTTTTGATTTGGTTTCGTTTGGCGTTTGTTACGGCATCGCGGACGGCGTCGGGGTTCAGTTCGACGCTGATGACTTCTTTCGCGTCGCAGGATGCAATGAGGCCGATGGTTCCGATTCCGCAGTAAGCGTCCATGACGCGCTCGTTTCCGGTAAGGCCGGCCAGGGTGATGGCTTTTTCGTACAGGTTTTTCGTCTGAACCGGGTTGACCTGGTAGAAGGACTGCGGGGAGATGCGGAAGGTGCAGCCGCAGAGTTCATCCTCGATGTAACCGCGTCCGAAGAGGACAATGTCACGTTTTCCGAGTACCATGCTGTCGGTGCGATCGTTGACGTTCAGTACGATCGTGGTGATCTCCGGGTGGAGTTTGCGCAGGGCTTTTACGAAGTTGTTTTTCGACGGGAAGACCGGCGATACGCAGACGAGGACGACCATGATCTCGCCGGAGGAAAAACCGGTGCGCACCATAACGTGGCGCAGGAGGCCGTAGCCGCTGTCCTCGTTGTAGATCATGATTTTAAAGCTCTTCAGCAGACTGCGGATATCGCGGATGATGGCATCGGCGCGCTGGTCCTCGAGCAGGCACTCGTCAACCGGGACCACTTTGTGTGTGCCCTTTTCGTAAATGCCGGATATGATCGTTCCGTCTTTTTTGTGTGCAAAGGCGGAGTTGACTTTATTCCGATAATGATAGGGATTTTCCATGCCGACCATGCTTTTGACCGGGACAATGCCTTTCAATGTTTTCTTCAGGAACTGCTCTTTTTTCGCGAGCTGCTCCTCGTAGGAAAGATTCAGATATGTGCATCCGCCGCATTTTTTCTGATAAGGACATTTCGACGATGATGAACTCTTTTTCTGTCTTGCTTTTTCCGGTGCCGCGCTCTTTGTTTTCTCTGTACGAACAGCTTTCTCTTCTTTAACGAATTTCTTTACCTGCTCCGCATCGCTCCAGTTTTTCTTTCCGTTAAATTTCTTATTTTCACCGCCGGAATATGTCTTTTTTCCTCCCGCAGCCTTTCTGTTTTTCTCTTTTTGGTTTTCCACTTTTTCTTACCTTCTTCCTCTATTTCGCAAACCCGCGCAGCAGCGCGATCTCTTTTGCATATCCGTCCAGCTCATTCGGTGTTTCCAGATAGAACGGTAGTCCCGCCAGCGCCGGATGTGTCACGATCCGCTCAAATGCCGCAAGCCCCAGCGATCCCCCGCCGATCTTCTCATGGCGGTCCTTATGGCTCTCAAACGGATTCTTGCTGTCGTTCAGATGAATCGCTTTCAGCTTCGAAAGTCCTACCACGCGGTCGAACCCCTCAAGCACATCATCGAGGTGATCCACAATATCGTATCCCGCATCGTACACATGGCACGTATCCAGGCAGACACCCATATGGTCTTTTAATTCCACGCGCTCCAGAATCGCCGCCAGCTCCTCAAACGAGCGGCCGACTTCGGTTCCTTTTCCTGCCATCGTCTCGAGCAGCACCGTGGTCGTCTGCTCCGGTTTTAAAATTTCATTCAGCATCTCCGAAATCAGACGGATTCCCTCTTCCGCCCCCTGTCCGGTATGGCTGCCCGGGTGGAAATTGTAGCAGTTTCCCGGCGTATACTCCATCCGTTTCAGATCATCCGCCATCGTCATCCATGCAAACTCTCTCGTGTGCGCATCCTTCGAGCACGGATTCAGCGTGTACGGCGCATGTGCCAAAATGCGCTCGATTCCATGCTCCTTACTGTAAGAAAGAAACGCTGCGACATCCGCCTCGTCGATGGCTTTCGCCTTGCTTCCTCTCGGGTTTCTTGTAAAAAACTGAAAGGTATTCGCCCCGATGGACACCGCCTCTTTTCCCATGGCAAGATATCCTTTGGACGATGATAAATGACATCCTATTGTCAGCATAACTTCTATTCTCCTTTATTTCCAAACCACAACTCACCGATTCTCTGCGAGCCGCATTACTTAAAGCACAATTTTCCGGTACGGAATTCCCATCTCCGAGAGTGCTTCCTCCTCCCGCTTCTGACACGTAAAGAGCAGCACCTGCGTCCGGTTTTCCGCCAGCCATTTCAAAGTTTCTTTCAGCCGGTTTTCATCGTAAAACGCAAACGATTCATCGAGAATCACCGGCAGCTCCTCCTCGCCGCAGAGCACATCCATCGCCGCCATGCGGAGCGCAAAGTACGCCTGCTCGATCGTGCCGCGGCTGACCTGTTCAAGCGGCACATATTCGTCTGCGGTGTGAAGGCCGATCCGCAGATTCTCATCCATATTCACCTGCAGATAGCGGCCATTCGTCAGCGATGACAGCGTTTTTGACATCTGCTGTTTTAAGCGGTCGCCGATCCGGCTCTGCATCTGTACGGAGAGACTCTGGATCGTCTCCCCCGCCAGGGAAAGCGCATCGAGTTCTTCCTGCAGATGATCTTTTTCCGTCATGGAAATGCAGAGCTCTTCGTATTCACTCTGCAAGTTCGACAGCACCGTCTGTTTCTGCCCCAGCTCCTGCTTCAGGCGATCCACATTCCACTGCTGGCGGCGGATCGCCTGCTCCTCCGGCTCCGTCACGACCTGCTCGACCTCCGTTTTCCGGTGACGGAACAGACTGTACGCCAGATACAAGAGCGCCGCAATCGCAAGCCCGAGTCCCGTTCTCGTCAGCAGCGAATCAATATGGAAGAACTGCAGAATGCATAAGAACAAGAGAAATCCAGCCAGCGCCACGCACGCGGCACCCCATTTGCGGCTCTTCCGAGATTCTTTTTTCATCTTCCGCACCCGTTCGATCGGCACATCCTTCTGATAAATATCCCGCTTCATCTGCTCTTTCGCCTGCTGCAGATTCTCCTCGCTCTGACGGCACTCCTCCGTAAAAACGGAAATTTTCGTCTCAAGTTCTTCCTTCCGTTTTTCCAGTCCCGCCAGCGTCTTTTTCTGTTCCTGCTCCAGGCGCTTTCTCTTCTGCTTCAGCAGATCCAGCGCCGCCGCCACATCGAGCTCTCCATCGCTGCTCCCCTGGTAATTTGCCATATAGTTCCGCAGCTCATCCGCAAGCCCTTCCTCGGTTCTGCCTTTTAACTGCCCGATCGAAGCCGTATTATCATACACAATCTCACTGACACCGCCGAGCAGCATGGAAAGATCGCCGTCCTCCACGGAGAGCACCTCGCCGTCCGTCAGGCACACCAGCTTTGCATTGGCGTTCTGCCGCCCGAAATTCCGTGTCAGGCGGAACCGTTTGCCGCCGCTTTCAAGCACCATCTCTCCCGCATAGTATGCCGGATTTTCCCATGGCTCATAACGACTGTAGACATCATTTTTTGCCGCCCGCCCCCGGCCGCGTGTCATGCCGAACAGCATGCTGCGGATGAAGGTATGGACGGTCGATTTTCCGCTCTCATTTTCCCCGCTGACGAGCTGAATCCCATCGGAAAATTCCAGTGTGCGGTTCTGCATTTTTCCAAAATTGCGGATTTCCAGTTTTTCTATTTTCATCTTCTACGCCTCCCGCAATCTTTTTTTCAGCCGTTCCTGCGTGCCGCCAGCAGCGCCTCGAGACCATAGTCGAGCGCCTTCTGTGACTGCGCATCCGTCTTTGTTTCAAATACTTCAATATAGGCGCTGATCAGACTAGCGCCATACGTTTTCTTCAGCTGTTCCAGATCGTACGCCGGACGTGTTTCATCCTCCACGGAGATGACTCTGCCGCAGTCCAGCAGCCGTTTCGGAGAAAATTCCAGCTCGGCGGCACGGTGTCCCACAAGTTTCAGGCGGAGGATTTTTCGGATCTTCCCATCCTCCCGCAGCGCCAGCTCCTGTTTCAGCTTCGTCTCCAGCGCATACTGTGTCAGATCCTCCGTCACGTTCAACACCAGATCTTCGTACTCATATCTGGCAAACGGCACAAACTGAATCCGCGTGCCGTGCTCGTCCACCGTTCCGCGGATGTAGCCGTGCGGCCCCAACTGCGTCTCATCCGTCGGTTCGAGTGCGCCTGCGTATGCCATTTTGCCGGGAATAAGAATCCCCGGCTTATGAATGTGCCCGCACGCAATATAATCAAACCCAGCCTGCGCCATGCGGCCCGGATTCCACGGCATGTGGCGGGCATCGCCGCCGTGCGCGAGCAGCAGATGATATTTCATTTTGCCCTCCGGCCGCACGCCGTCCAGCCGGTTTTCCAGGATCTCTTTTTTGTCGTAACTGCATCCGTACACCGCCGTCTTCTTCTCCGGAACTTCAACACACTCCGGCCCCGGCGACAGGAGCATTACCATGTTGTCTGCCCAGTCGAAACCGCGGTAAAAGCTCTCCCGCTTCACATAATCGTGGTTTCCGGCAATCAGCACGACGATCGTCTCCGGGATGGACGCAAAAAGATCGTTAACCTCTTTCAGTTCCCGCAGAAGCGGCTGACGCTGAAACAGATCCCCGGCAATCAGCAGAAAATCCGGCTTTTCCCGTCCGACGAGGCGGATGATCCGCCGAAAACTCTCCCAGATGGATTCCCCGCGCTCCTCGCTCCAGGGAAATCCCGCATCCGGCTGCATGCCGAGATGCACGTCCGCAATATGAATAAACCGCATAGGCGCATACCCCTTTCTGGATTCATTTTCTCTATTACTACAATACGGACGTCAGGCGCACCAAATCCACATTAGATTCCACTGCACCCGGCATCCGTATTTTTTAAGTTTCTATATCACTTTTCGTAATTACAGCTCGCAGTTGTTTACTGTTCTCGGGAACGGGATAACGTCGCGGATATTGCCCATTCCGGTCAGATACATGACGCATCTTTCAAATCCCAGTCCGAATCCTGCATGGTGGGTGGAACCATATTTTCTGAGGTCCAGATAGAATCCGTAATCTTCCTCAGCAAGTCCCAGCTCTTTCATACGGCCAAGCAGTTTCTCGTAGTCGTCCTCACGCTGGCTTCCGCCGATGATCTCTCCGATGCCAGGAACCAGACAGTCCATAGCGGCAACGGTCTTGTTGTCATCGTTCAGCTTCATGTAGAACGCTTTGATCTCCTTCGGATAATCGGTAACGAAAACCGGTCTCTTGAAGATCTGCTCGGTCAGATAACGCTCATGCTCGGTCTGCAGATCGCATCCCCAGTATACTTTGTAATCGAATTTGTCGTTGTTTTTCTCCAGAAGCTCGATAGCCTCGGTGTAGGTTACACGGCCGAACTCAGAATTTACGACATGGTTCAGACGCTCGATCAGTCCCTTGTCCACGAAACTGTTGAAGAACTGCATTTCTTCCGGTGCATGCTCCATAACGTAGCGGATGACATATTTCAACATTGCCTCAGCAAGCTCCATATCGTCCTCCAGATCAGCGAAAGCAATTTCCGGCTCGATCATCCAGAACTCTGCTGCATGGCGGGTGGTGTTGGAATTTTCTGCACGGAAGGTCGGTCCGAAGGTGTAGATATTGCGGAATGCCTGTGCAAAGGTCTCGCCGTTTAACTGTCCGCTTACGGTAAGGCTTGTCTTTTTTCCGAAGAAGTCCTGTGTGAAATCAACAGCGCCGTCCTCGGTTTTCGGAATATTGTCAAGATCCATGGTGGTTACCTGGAACATCTCGCCGGCTCCCTCGCAGTCGCTTCCGGTGATCAGCGGGGTGTTCACATAAACGAAGTCTCTCTCCTGGAAGAACTGATGGATCGCATAGGCGCAGAGGGAACGAACACGGAATACTGCCTGGAAGGTGTTGGTTCTCGGACGCAGATGGGAAATGGTACGAAGGTATTCCATGGAGTGGCGTTTTTTCTGCAGCGGGTAATCCGGTGCGGAAACGCCCTCTACGGTAACTTCTGTCGCCTGAATCTCAAACGGCTGTTTTGCCTGCGGGGTAGCAACGAGGGTACCTTTTACGATGATGGCTGCGCCGACGTTCATTTTGGAAATCTCAGCGAAGTTTTCCATCTCATCGTGGTATACGATCTGCAGGGTTTCGAAATAGCTTCCGTCGTGTAGAACGATGAAACCAAAGGTTTTGGAATCACGTACGCTGCGCACCCAGCCGCCTACGGTTACTTCTTTGTCCAGGTATGCTTCCCGGTTTTTATAAATCTCTCGGATGGTTGTAAGTTTCATTGTCTTTTTTCTCCCTAAATATTCATAGTGCTTTCTTTATTCTAGCACTTTTTTCGTCATTAGAAAACCCCGCAAATCACTCGATCTTTACTTTTTTAATATAACTGATGAAGACATTGCCGTTCTGTGCGAACAATGCATCGCTGTCATCGTCAGAAAGTGCGGTTGTCTCGCCCGTTGCCGGATTATACAGCCAGGAATTTCCAAAAATATCGTATCCGGTCAGAAGCAGACTCTCGTTCGCGCCGGTCTTTACAACAACGCCGCAGCCGCTGCTGATCATGTAGAGAATTTCTTCTCTTGTGCAGCCCGTCAGGTTCAGCAGTTCGTAATCATCACCAAGTGACTCCTTCAGCACGTTTTCGTCCAGAGATGCACTCTGGAATCCCGACGGCATCGTTGTCTCGTCGAGGCGCATGCCCTGCTGGCGGTTTCCGCGCTCCCACACATAGGACTGGCTGCTGTTCAGCACAACGCCGACATTCTCATCGGCAAGCTGTACGGCCTCGGCCGGGGAGCTTAAAATAGCGATCAGTTTTCCTTTTCCATATACATAGTAAAGATCTGCGCTGCCCGTGTCGTACGACATCGTAAGATCGGTCCGTAAGGTTGAATAGATATATTTCGGTGTCAGTGTCAGAAGCGACTGTGTTTTGCCGCTCGTCGAGAATTCCAGAAGGAACTGCTGCTCTCTTCTGTCGTCCACCGTTGCCAGGCGGCCCGTCACCAGTTCCTGGCTCTGCTGCTCGCCGTTCATGATGTGATCCTCCGGCGCATCCGCATAGCCGTTTTCCTGGCGTACCACGCGGTCCAGCTCCAGAAGGCCGTCCGAAATCGACACGCCTGTCACATAATAGCCGTCCTGGTGATACTCTTTTTTCACGTTTCCGTCGATGCTGACAATCCGCACCGTATGCATAGCGAAGACTTCATTGCCGGAAATATCTTTTAAAATATCGCTGTCGTTTGCCATACCATAGACAAAGTCTTCATTGATAAAGCCAAGTGCCCGGATCTTCTGTCCGTCATCCGCCGCAAAGCGCTGCGTTTCCCCGCTCTCCAGATTCATCACGGTGATGTTCATCGCACTGCTTGCATTGTCCGCATCCATCCACGCGATGCTCTCCTGGCTTTCCGATACTACAAAGCAGTCCTCCGGGATACTTTCCCGGACCACCGTCGTCGTGCCGGTTTCAATATCTACCTTACACAGGTTCTCATTCAGATAGAGATACATCTCTCTCTGCTTGTTGACGTAGGAGAGGCGGTCGAGCTGTTTTTTCAACATCTCGTAGGAAATATCCGCCGGAACGAAAATCTCCTCGGTTGCCACATTCCGCTCGGCGCGATAATAGTAAACGGCTGCTCCCACTTCACCCTCGTGGTTTCCGCGGTTCATATAGCCATAAACAACAAACGTCACATCGCCCGCATCATCCACACGCACAATGTTGACATCATGCTCTCCGTGCTGTTCCCGTTCATCCATGCTTCCGTTCTCACGGAAGCTGAAAACGCGGATCGTCTTGTTGGCGCTGCGGTTGTAGCACCAGAGATCACCGTTTACTACAAATGCGACAATATCACCTGCCGTATTCGTCACATACTCGGTATCCTCGCCGGTCACACCGAGGTTGATGCCGGATTTCGTCAGAACACCAAGCTCCGGATCAAAGATCTGCTGTGCGCTCCGCTCGAAGTCCAGCAGAATAATCTCTCCGTCGGACTCTCGCATCCGGTAGAACTCGCTTACGGTATAATACTCCGTCTGTCCGTTCTCATCCTGCGCACTGATCATGTACTCCTGTGTGATGCTGGTCGTCGTCTCATTCGCTTCTTTGATCTGCTGCACCGGCTGCTGTACGATCGTCGGTGCGAGGCTTCCCCAGGAAATCTGGTCGAGGCTGGAATGAATGTTGACATTGAGGAACGAAGAATTATCCCCCGTCTCATCCGGCTCAAGCTGCGGAACGAGCGCTTCCGCCTGCGTTTTATCCAGGCATGTCTGCGCAAACATCTGCGTGTAGGCCAGATAATCGCCGACCTCCACGCCGTTGCGCTGTACAATGCGGGTGTAATACCATGCAGACTGGCCGTCCCCGTAGGCAACCTCGAGCTTCAGCGTATATTCCTGATTCATCAGAATCGCGGTCTCTAACTGGAAGTCTGCTTTCAGATAGCTTCCGTCCTCGTCAAACGATTTCAGCACCGAGTTTTCAATCAGCGCTCCGCCGTCTGTGCTTTCCACCGTATAGGTCACGTTTTTAATTTTCTGTCCCTTCGCATCAATTTCAAGCGTAAGCGAACGGTCCGTCGGCAGCGGTGTCAGGTTTTCTCTTGTCGTTACGCCGTTCATCTCCTGGCGGTATCCGTACATGCGGTTCACTGTCGTGTCCGCGGTCTTCATGTACAGCACCGGAAGACTCGCTGCGTCCAGATCGGTCGCATTCTCCGTCGTCTCATGGCTCATCAGGTGTGTGAACACACCGACTGATGCGGCAAAAACAAGAAAAAGGATCAGAATCCTTGCTGCTCTTTTATTCATCACGGCTCCTCCTTTTCTGTGAGGAGGTCTGCCAGTGTCGGCTTCACATGGTACGCTTCCATGCACGCTTTCAGTTCTTCCGGCAGTTTTTTCGAGCCTTCCTGGCGTTTTACTGCGCGGATCAGAAGGTTCTTCGGCGTATGCTCCATGTCGATGAACTCAAGAATCTGTGTCTCATAGCCTGCATTCTCCAGAAGCTTTGCCCGGATTCCGTCGGTCAGAAGCGCCGCCATGCGCTCTTTTAAGATACCGTAATCCATGATCGGATACAGTTCTTTGTTTGCAATCTGGCGGTTCAGCTCATGCTGGCAGCACGGAACGGAAAGAATAACTTTTGCATTCCATTTGACGGCCTTTTCCAGCGCATAGTCAGTCGCCGTGTCGCACGCGTGCAGCGTCACCACCATATCGACCTCGTCGCGGCCGGTATAAGAAGCGATGTCACCCTGATAGAAATGCAGCTTTTCATAGCCATATTTTTCTGCCAGTCCGTTGCAGATTGCGATGACATCCTCTTTCAAGTCAAGTCCGATGATATTGACATCCAGTTTTTTCAGTTCGCGGAAGTAATAATACATCGCAAACGTCAGATACGATTTTCCGCAGCCGAAATCGAGAATCGTGATCTCGCGGTCCGATGGGAGCTGCGGCAGGATATCTTCGATGAACTCCAGAAAGCGGTTGATCTGGCGGAACTTGTCGTAGCGGGTCCGCACGATTTTGCCTTCTTTTGTCATAACACCGAGATCCTGTAAAAAAGGAACCGGGATTCCTTCTTCCAGAATATACCGTTTCTTCCGGTTGTGCGCCAGATTGACGGGTTTGCCGGTTCCTTTCATATGCGGTTTCTTTTTGATCGTCATCGTTCCCTTTTTGCTGACCAGAACGGATGCTGTGCAGGTGTCGGATTCGAGCTGCATCTGCTTGAAGGTTCCGTTCATCCAGTCGCTGATCCGGGTGATCACGTCGTCTTTTGTCATATTTTTATGAAACTCCTTCGTGCCGACGGTCTCCTGGCACTGAAAGAGCAGTTTTCCTTTTATTTCAACCGGGCGTATTCTCACTTTGGACACTTCACTGTCCCCTCTTGGGCCGCTGATCGTGATACGGTACAGCCCTTCCCGGATTTCATCCTGTAATAATTTCTGTAATTCCATTTATACTCTCCAAACTTCCTGAATCGTTTGTAAACATGTGTAATAAAGCCCCTTACAACCCCGCTAATATTGTAATCTGTTTTCCGCAAAACCACAACAGAAAAATTATTAAAAATGTGTTACCCTCTTATTACTTTATGGCGCGGTTTAAAGCCACAGATTGTAATAATGTTTCCTCCTGCTCCGCCTCCGGAACATTTCATTATAAAAAAGAACGCCGATCAAATCGAGCAGTTCCTCTTCTGCCGTTTTCTCATCCTTCCCGCCGTTTTCCCTGCCGTACTGACGTGCGATATTCCGGCAGGTGTGCTCCATCATGAGCCGGTCCGGGAATTCGTCGTACATCATGCTGCCGCGGTAATCCATGCGGTCACACTCTGCCTCCACCAGCCGCTGCAGATCAGATGCCGTCCGGGAATAATACGACTGCATCCGCTGCCGTTCCCGCGCTTCCTGCTGCTCCTCCATACTTCTTCCCCATAAGGACTGTGCCGCAAAAAACGGCTCCGGCCGCTCCATCGGATTTCCCTGATAGGAATTTCTTCTATTTTCATACACTCTATCCTGATTCATGCCTGTTTTATTTCCTTTTTGCTCTTCCTTATACCATATGCACACCGCCGCCATTCTGCCGTTTCCCAGATCTCAAACACAATTTCACTTGCCAAAACCGCCGTTCCGTACTAAAATACAACCTGTATCTATTTTTCCGATACATCATATAGGAGTGAATATCATGAATCTGAATATGCAAGCTTTCAACATCAACACGCTGCTTGGCGGTCTCGATAAAGTCCGGGACGTCATGGGTGTTTACCAGCAGCAGCTTCTTCTGATTGTGATTGTTTTTGCCCTGCTGAACTGTTTCTTCGGCTATACGCTCCGCAAGCTCTGGAGCGTCATTCCCGGATTTTTTCTCGGCGCGGCCGCCGGTTATGCAGCGGGTACCTACACGAATCAGACCACGACGATCACCCTGGCGCTTGCCGTCGGCACCGGTCTTCTGACCGCAATCATTGCCTTCGTCCTCTACCGGATCGGACTTTTTCTTCTGATCTGCGGGCTCGTCGGCTTTTGCCTCTGGCATCTCGTTAATCCAAACGATATCACAGGTTATGGACTCGTCGCCCTCGTCGCTTTCGTGATCGGCCTGATCTGCGTTCCGTTCGAACGCATTTCCGTAATCCTGGTCACCTCCATCTGCGGCGCCCTCACGACGATCCGCATGGCATATTTCTTCAAGGACCTCGATCTGAACATGATGTTCTGGATTGTCTCTGCCATTCTCGCCGCAGCAGGCATGCTCTTCCAGTTTAAACCGTGGAAAGAGGCGGACTACTGGGAGGATGACGACGAAGAAGAACGCGAACACCGTGCAAAAGCGCGCGCCAGACGGAAGCGCAGATCCGGTTTCGATCCTCTTCCATCCAGAAAGAAGAAAAAGAAACGCCGCGGCTCCTCTTCCTCTTCTTCCGGCAACGCAAGAGATCCGTACCGCAGCTATCAGAAACCGTCGAACCGTACCCGTGTTTCGCAGAACACCATGTACGATTTCCGTTTTGTTCCGGAAGAACCTGACGATGACGACGATGAGAAAGATCTTCCGAAAATCATCCGCCGCCGGCCATCCGCAAAACCGGCCGCTCCGGAGGAGTTTGACGAAGAAGAAACATCCCCAAAAGCTTCCATGGGCGACACGAAGCCGTATACCTCTCCTTCCAAACCGCAGATCACCGAGGACGGCATCCCGGATGTCGATCTCTCCGCGATCCGGCAGCAGATTTCCGAAGAGGTACAGAGAATTTACGAAGACGATCAGAACTCGTAATCCGCACTGCAGCGCAGAAAACCCGGCAGGCAAAGGAACATTCCCTTGTCTGCCGGGTTCATTTTTTATCCTGATTTTCAGTTATAAAGATACTTCTGATTTGTCTCCAGATCGATCGTGTCTTTGTCGAGCCACTGATATCCCGTATCGATCTTCTGATCTACCGGAAGTCCCTGAATCGCGCGGACGGCCGCCACGATTGCCGCATAGCCAAGACCGTACGGATTCTGCGTTACGGTACCGTACTCGCGTCCCTCCTGGATCGCTTTCTGCTGTTTTTCACCGGAATCAAAACCGACAATCTGAATCTGCTCAGTATTTTCCATATCCGCCAGCGCATCCAGCGTCTGGTCTGCCATGTCTTCGTTCGTACAGAAGATGCCCTTCAGAGCCGGGTAGGTTTCAAGTGTATTCTTCAGCATGTCCGCGATGGATTCTTCTCCATCTCCGTAATTCACCTGAACCACTTTCACGTCGGTATATTTTTCTTCGATCTCTTTTTTAAATGCTTCCACGCGCTCTGCGCTGCTCTCGGTGTTGTACTGATGTGCAACAATCGCAACCTCTCCGCTGTTGCCGATGGCCTCGCAGAGATGATCTGCCGCAAGCTTTGCTGCCGCTGCGTGATCAGTCGCACATGTCGAGGTGATCAGATCACTCTCGATACCGGAATCCGCGATGATGACTGGAATCTGGCTGTCGGAAGCCTCTTCCATCTGTGCCTGTCCCGACTGCTGGTCAATGATGCCAAGGATCAGCGCGTCCGGATTTTCCGAAATGACAGAGTCGATGATATTGATCTGAGAGTTGGTGTCACTTTCATTTTCCGGGCCTTCAAATGTCATATAAACTTTGTCGTTTCCGGTGTAGCCAAGCGAGGCGTTCAGATCGTCAAGTGCCTGCTGCGCACCGGCTTTTACGGCTTTCCAAAAACCGGCACTTAAGTCTTTTGCAACCACGGCGATGTAAGAGCCTTTTTCAACGGTAAGTCCATCCACGGTGTCGTACAATGCTTCCATGCCGTCTTTGTGCGGAACGGTGATTTCTATTCGTTTTTTGTCTGCTTCTTTTCCTTCATCTCCAGAGCTTTCAGAAGATGTGGATGCACTGGCTGACTCTGCTGTAGAATCTGCGCTTGACGATGAGGCCTCCGGGCTTTCTTCTGCCGCCGGAGTTTCCGTCACTTCCTGAGACGACGATGCTGCGGTGCTCTTGTCTGTCACTGCTTCTTTTCCGCATCCAGCTGCCGAGCACAGCAGGATTCCGGAAAGCAGTACTGCAATCATTCTGCGTTTCATAATTCTCCCTTTCTGCTTTGCCTGATGAATCATTTTCCATTACTTTTTACAGTTTTGTTACATAACCTTTCTCTATTATACACAAACCGTAAAAATAGTCCAGTCCTGTTTTCTTATGATTTTCTGAACTTTTTTGCAATTTCACATAGCTCTGAATAGTTACACAAAGCTGTGGAAGATTTCACCTTCTGGTTTTACGGTAAACGAAAGCCGTTTGCCTGTCCGCGGATGCTTCAGCTCGAGATGATGCGCGCACAGCGCCAGAGATCCTTTCTCTTTCGCCCCATATTTTGCATCCCCCGCCAGCGGATATCCCGCATGGGAAAACTGGACGCGGATCTGGTGGTGGCGGCCCGTTCCGAGGTGGATCTGCACCAGGGTTCGGTTCTCCTGTGTCCTTATCACTTCATATTCCAGCACCGCTTTTTTCGCTCCGGCGGTGCCTGGCTGTACGACGCGGGATGTGTTGCTCCGTCCGTCTTTTACAAGGAAATCCTCAAACTTCTGCACGCCCTGTTTTTCGATTTTTCCCTCACAGACGGCGAAATACTCTTTCTTCATTGTCCCGTCCTTCACCTGCCGTCCCAGTTTTCCTGCGGCGTCTTTGTTTTTCGCAAACACCAGCACGCCCTCAACCGGCTGATCGAGCCGGTGAACGACCGCCAGATATGGAATCTGAGTCCGCGCCTGACCCGGTGTTTCCGCCCTTGCCTGCTTCGCCAAATAATTCAGCAGCGCATGCTCCAGATCCATCTGTCCCATCCGCGCATTCTGCACTGCCATACCCGCGTGCTTGTGAACAACAAGAATATCGTTGTCTTCCATTAAAATATCTTCTCTGCAAAATCCAGCCACTTTCTTCTCCTGTTCTGACTTCTTATTTTCGATACACGGATTTCTCCGCTGTTATGCTTTAAGAAGTATGCACCATTTCCGCCGCATCTGTCAAGAAAAACATGCCCGGCGGACGAATTACACAACACAAAAAGCGATCGCCATACCAATCATTTTTTCTGATACAGCGACCGCTTTTTCTTTATTTTCCATATTCAGTTTTTTCTCTACTTTCAAGGATTTTCACTGGTTTTCTTTCTTTACCGATCTGTGATCTTTGTTTTCGCTTTCGTTTGATATTTCAAAGATCGTTTCTCTTCCATTTCCCTGTTGTAGATTTTCTTTTTTTCGGGAAGATGTTCTTTTTCAGAGGCTTTTCCTTTGCGGTTAAGATTTCCACTCCGAAAATCTTTTCCTTAGGATTTCCTAAGATCTGCTCTGATCTCATGTTTATCAAAAGGTTTTCTTCCGAACTTCTTTTGTATGGATCTTTATCTCAGGTTTTCTTTCCTTTCGGAAGTCTCTCATCTTAAGAACATCTTCCTTTTCCCTTTTTTTCCATTCTTCTATAGAAGATTTCTCGTCTCTTTCTATGAAAATGGTTTGTTCTCTTGAAAAGGGGGTCCCAAGTCTTTCTCTTTGTACCTCTTGGTTAGGTTTTTGTTTTCTTGTTTCTTTGTGATTTTAATATAACAGATCCGCCAGTATTTGTCAACACATTTTTAAAATATTTTTATTGTTTTTTTATATCGCTTTTTCTTTTCTTAATTATTGTGTTTATTTTCTGAATTTTATATTGTTTTCTGATATTTTGTTTCAAATAAGTGCGCAGAAAAAGAGCTATGAAACAGACTTTTCTTCTGCCACACAGCTCTTTCTCAAATACTTATCCTCTATAATAGTTGATCAGGCATCCCTTGCGGATGATTTCTCTCTCATCATCGGTCAGCGCGCCTAACGTCATCTCGAACGGAACAAGTGCTCCGTCTTTTACAACGTACGCTTTGATCACATCGGCTTTCTCTTCCACTGCCTTGCGGATCTCCGGTACAAAGATGTAATCTCCGTTTGTAAACGGCAGATCTCCCTCCGGGATCAGGAATGGAAGCATGCCCCAGTTGATCAGGTTGGAGCGGTATCGCTTCGTTGCATACTCGTTGGCGATGTTTGCCCAGCCGCCTAATACCTTCTGGCAGGAAGCTGCCTGCTCACGCGCAGAGCCGTCGCCCGGTTTTACAGCGAAGATGGTGGATCCGACACCGACGTTTGTCTTGTCGATATCCGGGTACTGGGTATGGATGGCTGCGAAGACCGGTTTCAGTTCCGGAAGTGCCTCTGCCGGGCAGTTTCCTTCCTGGATGGCTTTCTCTGCGACCTGTACTTCTTTTGCACGTCCCACGTAAGCCGGATCTTTTCTTGACAGGGTGAACTCTGCCAGTCCGAGCGGGTTGGAACGGAAGGAAGAAGTCTCGCCGGATGGAATCAGCTCATCGGTTGTCGTAACCGGATCGTGGATCTCGGAAACAACCTTCAGAATCAGGTTCTCGGCAAGCTGCGGCATAGCCGGCCAGTCTTTGATGTTCGGTCCGAACTGGATTTCTACAGACGGATCTGCCACACCCTTGCTGTCGAAGACACGGTTCTCGTAAATCTTCTTGTCGAAGTGGTATGCCGGTTTCGTGTATGTTCCGGTGAACTCGTCTGCTGCGGTCAGGAATCCCTTGTTTGCTGCGGTTGCTGCAATGGAACGTGCATCCATCAGGGCAACGGAAGAAATCTGGCCGTTCTGGATCTTGGATCCCTCGCGGTTCGGGAAGTTTCTGGTGGAGTGACGGATTGAGAACGCATTGTTTGCCGGAGTATCGCCTGCGCCGAAGCACGGTCCGCAGAATGCGGTTTTTACGATCGCACCGGTTTCCAAAAGGTCTGCCAGTTTTCCGTTTCTTGCCAGCTCCATATAGATCGGGGTACTTGCCGGGTAAACACTTAAGGTGAACGCATCGTCGCCAATGCTGTGGCCTTTCAGGATATCGGCTGCGTCGCAGATGTTCTCAAATCCGCCGCCGGCGCATCCTGCGATGATTCCCTGGTCTACCAGGAGTTTTCCGTCGTGTACTTTATTTTTCAGAGTGAACGGAACTTTTCCGTCGAGGCTGATGGCTGCTTTCTTCTCTACATCGTTCAGGATGTCATCGAGGTTTGCTTTCAGCTCTTCAATGGTATAAACATTGCTCGGATGGAACGGCATCGCGATCATCGGTTTGATCTTGTCGAGTTCTACTTTTACAACGCCGTCATAGTAAGCAACCGCGCCAGGATTCAGCTCTTTGTAATCTGCGCTTCTGCCGTGAATCTGATAGAACTCGCTGATCTTCTCATCGGTTCTCCAGATGGAGGACAGACACGTTGTCTCGGTTGTCATAACGTCCACACCGATCCGGTAATCTGCGCTTAAGGAAGATACGCCAGGTCCTACGAACTCCATAACTTTGTTCTTTACGTAACCATTTGCAAAGACTGCACCGATGATGGCAAGTGCAATATCCTGCGGTCCTACGCCCGGCTGCGGTGCGCCTGTCATGTAAATTGCGATCACTCCCGGCATAGCGATATCATATGTTTTGGAGAGAAGCTGTTTTACCAGCTCCGGTCCGCCCTCGCCCATGGCCATGGTTCCGAGTGCACCGTAACGGGTGTGGGAATCGGATCCGAGGATCATTTTTCCGCCGCCGGCAAGCATCTCGCGGGCAAACTGATGAATTACTGCCTGATGAGGCGGTACATAGACGCCGCCGTACTTTTTCGCACAGGTAAGGCCAAACATGTGGTCATCTTCGTTGATGGTTCCGCCGACTGCGCAAAGGGAGTTGTGGCAGTTGGTCAGCACGTACGGTACCGGGAATTTTTCCAGTCCTGACGCGCGCGCGGTCTGAATGATTCCAACAAAAGTAATGTCATGCGATGTAAGTTTGTCAAATTTGATCTGCAGATTTTCCATGTTGCCGGAAACATTGTGGTCTTTTAAGATTCCATAGGCAATGGTTTCTTTTGCAGCATCCGCCGGACACGGCACAGCGCCGGTACGCGCTTTGAGTTCCGCGCGGCCTTCTTCTGTATCCGGGATGATGTCGATTCCGTTGACAAGGTATGCACCTGTGTTCAGTAATTCAATCATGTCGTTCCTCTCCTCTTGTTGTTGATAAAATGTTAGGGTCAAAAAGTCTTTTGACCCCTTCGATACCCGGATTGCTCCGTGCTTTGCACTCCCGCAATCCTGTACGGCTCTGAACGGTTTTACAGATTTTCGCTGTTGTTCATATACGTCATGTAGCTTACGACCATCATGGCAATTTTAAAGGTCAGCGCATCGTCAAATTTACGAATGTCGAGTCCTGTGCTCTTCTCGAGCTTCTCCAGACGGTACACCAGAGTATTTCTGTGTACATAGAGCTGACGGGATGTCTCGGACACATTCAGGTTATTTTCAAAAAATTTATTGATTGTGGTCAGTGTTTCCTCATCGAACGTATCCGGCAGATTTTCGCCGAAGACTTCGGTCATAAACATTTCGCACAGCGGAATCGGGAGCTGATAGATCAGACGGCCGATGCCGAGGTTGTTGTATGGTACCACGTTTTTGTCTGCGTAGAAAATTTTTCCTACCTCAAGCGCCATCTTCGCTTCTTTGTAGGAACGCGAAACACTCTTAATCTCGCTGACCGGATTTCCGTAAGAAACACGTACCTGGGACATTGCCTCTGCATTCAGCATATCAACCAGCATTCTTGCGGTCTGGTTCATATCCTCGAAGGTGTCGGTATCCTTCAGTTCTTTTACAATGATAATGCTCTTCTCATCGACTGCGGTGATGAAATCTCTCGGTCTTGAAGCAAAGAGGCTCTTTACTGTCTCCTGTGCGCTGATGTCTTTTTCCAGCTTCGTCTCTACCATGTAAACAACGCGGCGCACATCTGTGTCGATGCGAAGCTTTTTCGCGCGGTTGTAGACATCCACCAGAAGAAGATTGTCGAGAAGAAGGTTCTGGATAAAGTTGTTTTTGTCCAGACGCTCTTTGTATGCAATGATAAGATTCTGAATCTCACATACGGCAACCTTTCCGATCATATATGCATCGTCGCTGCTTCCTTTAGAAATCAGAATATACTCCACATTCTGGTTGTCATATACTTTAAAATAATGATATTCCTGTACAATCTGGCTGTCCGCAGCGGATAATACAAAAGAACGGATGCTTTCTGCATCAATCGCGGTTTCCGGGAATGTGGTCACCAGCAGAACACCATCCGTATTCGTCACACATAAATCAATTCTTGTAATATTTCTTAATTCATCAAGGGTTTTCTGTAATACCTGACTTGATACCAAATCTGCCACTTCCTTTCTCCTGGCGTATTTTACTCCAGGGTGCGTCTTATCTATAACTATAGCTTATTTTTTTCTCATTGGCAACTATTTTTTGCTTCGCAAAAGGAGGGCGGTGCATATGCAAAAAGGACCGGCATCCGAACGGATGCCGATCCTTTTCTCTATGTTTGCGCATACGCGCTGATGTTCATATGGATTAGTTGGTAATGGTGATCTCTGTCTCTTTGTCGAACAGATGAACTTTTTCCATATCCAGAGCAAATTTAACGGTATCACCGCTTCTTGCAGTTGTACGAGGATCTACGCGGGCTGTCATTGGGAAGCCTTCGCAATCGAAGTACAGGTAAACTTCTGCACCTAACAGCTCGTATACGTTGATCTTGCACTCAACTACGCTGTCTTTGGAAGTTTCGATGAACATCTGAGAATCATGTACGTTCTCAGGACGGATACCCATAACAACGGTCTTTCCGTCATATCCGCCGTCGATGACAGCTTTTGCTTTGGAAGCCGGCAGTTTCATGTTGTATTTACCAACAGTAAGAGTAACGTCGTTTCCGTTAACTTTTACTTTTGCATCCAGGAAGTTCATCTGCGGAGATCCGATGAATCCTGCAACGAACAGGTTGCCCGGTGCGTTGTACAGGTTCTGCGGGGTATCTACCTGCTGAACAACTCCGTCTTTCATAACAACGATTCTGGTACCAAGTGTCATAGCCTCGGTCTGGTCATGTGTTACGTAGATGATGGTAGCGCCCAGTCTCTCATGCAGTTTGGAAATCTCGGTACGCATCTGTACACGAAGTTTTGCATCCAGGTTTGACAGAGGCTCGTCCATAAGGAATACTTTAGGATCACGTACGATGGCACGTCCCATAGCAACACGCTGTCTCTGACCACCGGAAAGAGCTTTCGGTTTACGGTCAAGCAGTTTCTCCAGGTCAAGGATTTTAGCTGCTTCTTTAACCTGTTTGTCAATCTGATCTTTCGGAACTTTTCTCAGTTTCAGACCGAATGCCATGTTATCATATACGGTCATGTGCGGATACAGAGCGTAGTTCTGGAATACCATTGCGATATCACGGTCTTTCGGCTCTACATCGTTTACTACTTTATCGTCAATTTTCAGAGTACCATCGGAGATCTCCTCAAGACCTGCGATCATACGAAGTGTTGTAGATTTACCACATCCAGATGGTCCTACGAAGATGATAAACTCTTTGTCAGCGATTTCCAGGTTGAAGTCTTTTACTGCTTCAAAACCGTTCGGATATCTTTTTGTAATGTGCTGTAAAGATAAACTTGCCATTTTTGAATCCTCCCTAAATGAACATCATGCGTTTTATTATGAGTTTTGCATTTGCATCTCTCTTGCTTATGGGACTAGTATACCTTTTCTACCCGCATTCGACCATGCCACAATTACACAAACTTTCCTCCGGCAGATTGGCAATTCTGCTTTCGGATTTTCTCGAACCGTTCTCTTCTGTCCACTTTGCACAAACAAAATGTTCACTCTTATACAAAATGACGAAACGAAAAGTTTATATTCTCTTCATTGCATTTTTCTGAAAAATTCGCTATACTTTTCTATGATGTCTGCCAGCCGGAACGTTAATCGGCGGCACACTTAATTCAACAGAAAAGAGGAACAAATTATGAGTTTTTTCAGCCTGGACAGTAAGTTCTCGCAGATTATGGGCCGTGTCTTCGACCTGATGATGCTGAACATTATTTTCCTTATTATGTGTATCCCGATTGTGACAATCGGCGCCAATTTCACAGCAATGTACTACGTCACGCTGAAGATGATCAAAAATGAGGAGACGTATATCTTCCGTACCTACTGGAAATCCTTCCGCGAAAACTTCAAGCAGGCAACTGCCATCTGGCTCATCCTGCTGGCGGTTCTGATTGTTCTGATTCTTGATCTTCTGCTGGTCATGAGAATGCCGGGTACCATCACCTACCTGCGTTTTGTTTTCCTGGTACTGATCTTTTTCGAGGCCATGGTACTTTCTTATGTATTTCCGGTACTGAGCCGCTTTGACAATACTGTAAAAAACACGATCAAGAACTCCATCCTGATGGCAATCCGCCACCTGCCGTGGACCATCATGATCCTGCTCGTCAATCTCTGTCCGCTGCTGATCTATGTATTCTCCACGACAAAGATTGTCAGCTATCTGATTCTTCTGATGTTCCTTCTGGGCTTTTCTACGGTAGCGCTTGGATGCTCCTGGTTCTTCGTAAACAAAATCTTCCCATTCTATATGCCGGAGGAAGAAAAAGAGGTTCTGACCCCGGAAGAAGAGTCCTTACGCGCACTTGAAGCAATGGACAGACCAAGCCCGCTGACTGAACGTTCCGATGACGCTGCTCCGGCTGAAACTACCGATGCTGCAGAAACTGCTTCGGAAGAGGAATCTGCAAGCCCGGCTGAACAGACAAAAACAGACGAAACAAACGAATAAATAAACTGCATTTCATAAACAACTCCCCGCCGGGAACCGCATCTGCTGCGTGTTTCCCGGCGGGGAGTTGTCGTTTTCTATTCTCTTTTATTTTTCAACACTTCTCAGGCATCCTGCTGTGCTTCCTCCTGTACCGCTTCCGGTACGATCATCGGAGGCATCGGTTTTTTCTCCTTTACAGCTTCATCAAACGTAATCGTAACCTTGAACAGGTCGCCGTCCAGATAAATGTTGAAGCTTCCATGCTGCAATACCGTCAGGTTCTTTGCGATTGAAAGACCCAGGCCGCTGCCCTCGGTGCTCCGGCTGACATCGCCGCGGATAAAACGCTCCGTCAGTTCATCTGCCTGGAAGTTCAGCGGGTTCTCGGAAATGTTCTTAATCGAGAACTGAATCTTTCCGTCTTTTTTGATGGCATCCACATAAACCCGTGTTCCCGGCATGGCATATTTGCAGACATTTACGTACAGGTTCTCAAGCACGCGCCAGATGCGGCGGCTGTCCGCACGGATCAGAAGCGGTTCCGGCTGGAGAATACAGATCAGGTCGAGATTGCGGCTTTCAAACCGCTCGGCAAACTCTCCGTTCACCTGCTGTACCAGTTCATTCAGGTTCAGGTTCATGAATTCCAGTTTAATATTTCCGGAGCTGATCTTCGATGCCTCGACAAGGTCCTCCGTCAGCTGTTTCAGGCGCTGTGATTTTTCGTCGAGTACGCGGATATAATCTTTCGCTTTCTCGTTTTCAATATTTTCCCGTTTCAGCAGATCGACATAATTAATAATAGAAGTAAGCGGTGTCTTGATATCGTGGGATACGTTCGTGATCAGATCCGCTTTTAAGCGCTCGCTCTTCATCTGCTCCTGCACTGCCGCTTTCATTCCCTCTCCGAGCGAATTGACAATTCCGGCAAGCTGAAGGTTGTCTTCCCCCTGCAGCTCCGTCAGGTCAATCTTGTAATCCAGATCGCCCGCAGCAATCTCTTTTAAGCCATGTTCAATCTGTTTTCTTCCGGATGCCTCGCGCAGCAGAAGAAGCAGCACTGCGGCATCCATCACCAGGGTAAGGAATACGCCGAACATTCCGAAGCCGCAGCAGAGAATGATCTGCACGCCGCAGAAAACGCAGAACATAAGGATCGTTCGCTCCGACTCCTGTCTGCCTTCATAGAAGGTTCTTCCGGCAGACACGATCCGGTGGCCGACGCAGTACAAAAACGACTGTTTCCAGACGTTGCGTGCTTTGATCCGGCGCACCAGTGAGCAGTACGGAATCAGTGTGATCAGAAATCCGGCGAGGATGCCCGATGCGGCCACCAGGCTTCGCCATGTATCTGCTTCATTTCCATAGGATCCGCTGTAGATGTAGTTTCCGTCAAAATTCTGGATATAATGAACGCCGCCGTAGGAAAGTTCGATGCAGACAGCAACGATTCCAACTGCTCCCATCACAATCAGGATGGCGGCTGCAGCTGCGATTTCCGTGTACCACTGATCGAAAAAGTAAAGGCGGATTTCTTTGTTTTTTCCATTTCTTCCTGCCTGCAGTGTGAACAGGACCAGGCAGACCAGCGTTCCGATTCCGCCAACTGCAATCATCAGAAGAAGGAGCTGCATTTTCGGAAGCCACTGGCTGTAGATCTCACTGTACTGAGAGAAATAGTCGCTTGCTGCCAGATCCGGATCCAGTGCAACAAAGATCTTCTGATAATTATCTGCAATCTGATTGTTCAGCAGATAGCTTCTCGCTGCTTCCACGGCCGGGCTGTTTTTTCTTGTTGCATAAGAACGGACTTTGTCGGCACCGCCGGTCCGGTCAACAGCAAAGGCGAACGGATAGGGCGATTTCTGCGCAATGGCTGTTGTGTAACCATTTTTCCAGAAATCCACATTCGTATAGATATTTCCTTCTTTATCCTCCAGACAGTACCAGAGATTGGCATCGTCCGCATCGACGCTGATGCCGCTCTCCTGGTTTTTAAAAGCAGCAACTTCTTCCGTGACCCCGGAAAGTGTCATATACAGATCGCGGATGGATACCTTTTTCAGATTTGCCGCCGCGTACTCATAGAGGTACGTTCCCGCTTTCGTTTTCTGCGTTTCCAGGCTCATTCCCTGATCGTATAGATACAAAAACTGGGAGGAAACATCAGCAGGATCAATTTTTTTCTCTTTCAGGCTTTTCACTGCATTATCGGAAGGAAAGTAGACCTCGCCGTCCGGGGAAAAGCTGTCAAACATCTCTGCATCTGCCGCGCTCACTTCTTCGGTGAGTGCGGCTACATCCGTCTCTTCTGTTTCCTGGCTCACGTCAGTTCCATCTTCGTATGCAAGATAGGCTTCTTTGTCAATTCCGGCATCGTTCGTCGCATAATTGTCCGCAGTATACGCTGCCACCTCATTGAGGTCTGCGCTGCTGCCGTCATCGTACATCTTGACAAGCTGGTCAATGGTGTACGTTGTACTTATCCCGCCGCTTCCCTCTCCATCGGTTGCAAAGGCACGGTAATCAATCTCTTTTGTTCCGTCGTATCGACCGTTTGTGCCGAATTTACTCATATCATTATAGTAGCTCATGACGTTATGAAGCTGCCGCTGCACCAGTGTGCCGCATGCGGTGGTTTCTTCAAACGCATACTTTTTTGCTGCCGCATTCGGCGTCAGGCCGACGCTGGAAAGCATCAGTGTCTGAATGCCCCCGAACAGCGCACTGGCGGCAAAAACGATCAGCAGAAGAAAAACGATCAGCTTCCCCGTCAGGCTGTAGAGTTTTCGTTCTTTCACAATTATTCACTCCTTATTATTGTTTCTCAATCTTATACCCAATTCCCCATACAACTTTCAGATAGCGCGGCTCCTTCGGGTTGATTTCGATTTTCTCACGGATGTGACGGATGTGGACCGCAACGGTATTGTCCGCACCGATCGCCTCCTCGTTCCAGATGCTCTCGTAGATCTGTTCAATCGAAAATACCTTGCCTGGATTTTTTACCAGCAGCAGGAGAATGTTGTATTCGATCGGGGTCAGTTTGACTGGTTCGCCCTCGACGCTGACTTCTTTTAAATCGTCGTTGACGAGAAGACCCCCGACCTGATACACATTTTCTCCGTCGTCCGCCGGAAGATTTCCAAGTTTCGTGTAGCGCCGCAGCTGAGATTTCACCCTCGCCACCAGCTCGAGCGGATTGAACGGCTTCGTCACGTAATCATCCGCGCCGATGTTCAGTCCCAGAATTTTGTCCACATCCTCTGATTTTGCGGACAGAATAATGATCGGAATACTGCTCTTTTCCCTGATTTTCAGCGTCGCACGGATGCCGTCCAGTTTCGGCATCATGACGTCGATAATCAGCAGCTGAATCTCCTCCCTCTCGAGCATCTGGATGGCCTGCATGCCGTCATATGCTTTCAGCACATGATAGCCCTCCTGGGTCAGATAAATCTCAATGGCGTCTACAATCTCTCTATCATCATCACATACTAAAATGTTGTACATTTCTTCTTTCTCCACCTTTCATTTTTTCTTTTCCGGCACTTTTTTTCCGCGCCGGACCTCCCACATGATTCAAAGATGATTGTACCGCAAATTCCCTCAAGTTGCCAGATGTCTTTTGTTTTCATCCTTACTGTACCAAAGGAATCTTTAGGTCCGCAAAGGAAAATCTTAAGTTTCTATAAAGTTTTGTCTGTGAATTCAGAGCTCAAACATTTTTTAGACAATTGCAATTATTTTCTTAGCACATCCTGCTTGCCGTCTATGCGGATCTCAATAATTTAAAGATCATCAACGACCGGTACGGGCATGAAGAAGGGGACTTCTCCATCCGCCTTGTCGGACAGTTTCTGCAGGATTCCATCGGCAAACGCGGTGTCTGCGGACGCATCGGCGGCGATGAATTCGCATGTCTTGTTCCGTGTTCCGACGAAACAATGTCCAGGGATCTGTACCGGACGCTGCACTCCGCATTCGACATTTTTAATAGAACGAGCGAAAAAGCATATAATATTACCGTTTCCACCGGCTTTTATCTGCTTCCGAAAGACATGGATTCCACACTTCCGGAGATGCTCGCGCATGCGGATGCAATGCTTTACGAGGAGAAACAGAAACGAGATAAGAATGTTGCGAAAATTTTACCAAAATAGGAATTGATTTTTTTCTGGAAAGCAGTTAGAATACTTGAGGGATGATTTTTGAATCCCGTATTTCAAGCGAAACAGACCGGCAAAAACGGCTGTTTGATCAAAAAATTTCTAAAAAAAGGCAGGTGAACAGAATGGATAGTTGTGATTCTCATGGGCGAAGTACCAGCATAGGACGGGAACCGGAAAATATGCAGGATGACGGCCATCCTTCTGTCCTGCTTTAATCTTAAATATTTTCCCTTCTTATCCTATGAAAACCCGAAGTAAGACACATGATCCAAATCAGTTTTGAAACGTAATTCTCTGGTTCTTTTTTCGTGTGCTTTTACTGCCCTGTGAGGGTTCCAACATGCTTTTTCGCACCGACAGCACGCATGTTTTTTTCTGCTGTCAAAAAAAGAATGGAGGATAACGAAAAAATGGAAAAACGAGTACAGGATTATACCCAGGAGATCCTGGATACAATCCGCAGTAACTCTTCTCCGGCTGTCATGGGCAGCCGCCTGGAAGATTACCACGAAAATGACCTGGCAGATGTTCTGCCGCTTTTAACGGTTCCAGAGCGATGCAAACTGTACCGCATTCTGGACACGGACATGCTGTCCGATATTTTTGAGTATGCTGAATCCGACAACGTAGCCGAGTACCTCGAAGAGATGGATGTCAAAAAAGCCGCTTCCATCCTCTCCAAAATGGAGACCGATGCACTGGCCGAGGTTCTGCAGAAACTCGACAAAGCAAAGAAAAAACTTCTGATCGAACTGCTCGATCCGGAAGTACGCCACGATATTGAGATGATCGCCTCCTTCGATGAAGATGAAATCGGCAGCCGCATGACGACAAACTGCATCATCATCCGCGAGGATCTGAATGTCAAACAGGCGATGAGCAGCCTGATCGATCAGGCCGCAAAGAACGACAACATCTCTACCATCTTTGTTGTCAATGCGCAGCAGAAATTTTACGGAGCGATCGATCTGAAAAACCTGATCATCGCAAGACGCGACGAGACGCTCGAGGATCTGACCGTAACTTCTTACCCGTACGTATATGCAGAGGAGCCGATCAACGAGTGTATCGAAGAACTGAAGGATTATTCCGAGGATTCTATTCCGGTCCTCGACAATGACAACCGCCTGCTCGGTGTCATCACATCATCAAACATCATCGACCTGGTTGATGATGAGATGGGTGAGGACTACGCGATGTTCGCAGGTCTGACCGCAGAGGAGGATTTAAAAGAGCCGTTAAAAGACAGTATGAAAAAACGTCTTCCATGGCTGATCATCCTGCTCGGTCTTGGCATGCTGGTTTCTTCTGTAGTCGGTATTTTCGAACAGGTTGTCACAACCCTTCCGATCATCATGACCTTCCAGTCCCTGATCCTTGACATGGCCGGAAACGTTGGTACCCAGTCCCTGGCTGTTACCATCCGTGTCCTGATGGATGAGTCACTGACCGGAAAACAGAAATTACAGCTTGTTTTCAAGGAAATGCGCATCGGTTTCTGCAATGGTCTTCTGCTTGGTGTTCTGTCCTTTGCTGTCATCGGACTTTTCATCTTCTTATTCAAGGGAAAGACCATGATGTTCGCATTTTCCGTTTCCGCCTGCATCGGCATCGCACTGCTTCTGGCAATGCTGATTTCCAGTGCAGTCGGCACCTGCATTCCGCTGTTCTTCAAAAAGATCCACATCGATCCGGCGGTTGCTTCCGGTCCGCTCATCACGACGGTCAACGACCTTGTCGCTGTCGTTACATTCTATGGCCTGAGCTGGCTGTTCCTGATCGAGATGCTGCATCTCGCAGGCTGACCGCGTAATCTGTACCGTAAAACAAAAGATGCCCTTTTAAGAGGCAGATATCAACTTTTTCTGGTTTCGGAAAAAGCTGATATTTGCCTCTTATCTTTTCTCTTCCCTTCTTTACATTCCAAACAGAAACCGATATAATAGCAGGTAACGGTGCTTTTATGCTTTGACGTTTCACAGTGCCGCAAATATTTTGAAATGAGGGTTTTTGAAAACATGATTGTCAATCTCATCACCACAGTCTACAACTTTCTCTGGGGCGATCTTTTTACGATTCCGCTCCCGGGCGGCGGCAGTCTCGGAATCTCCCTTCTGATTCTTCTGCTGATCCCAACCGGCATCTATTTTACGATCCGGACACGTTTTCTTCCCATCCGTCTGTTCCCGGACATGATCCGTGCCCTGTCGGAAAAGAAAAATGAAAAAAGCAGCCTTTCTTCTTTTCAGACACTGATCGTTTCCACCGCAACGCGTGTCGGTATGGGAAATCTGGTCGGCGTTGTCGCTGCAGTCTCCGCCGGAGGCGCAGGTGCTGTGTTCTGGATGTGGGTGACAGCTATCATCGGCTCGTCTACCGCGTTTATCGAAGCTACGCTCGCACAGCTTCACAAAGAAGAAGATCCTCTGTACGGCGGCTACCGCGGCGGTCCTGCCTACTACATTCACGATCTGGTTGAAGACCGCCTTAAGAAGAAAAAACGATACGTTCTGCCGGCTGTCCTGTTTGCCATTGCCGGTCTGATCTGCTGGTGCGGCATCAGTCAGGTAATCAGCAATTCCGTGGCTTCTTCTTTTAAAAATGCATTTTCCATTCCGCCGCTTTACACCAGTATCATGCTGGTGATTCTTTCTGCAATCATCGTACTGCGGAAAAATGCAACCGTAAAGGTGCTGGATTTTGTAGTTCCTGTCATGGCAGTCTGCTATTTCTTTATCACACTGTTTATCATCGCAGTCAACTTCCGTCAGATTCCTTCTGTGTTTGCGCGCATTTTTGAGGAAGCCTTCGGGCTTCGTCAGATGGCAGCCGGCGGTTTTGGTGCTGTTCTGATGAACGGTGTAAAGCGTGGTCTGTTTTCGAATGAGGCCGGTTCCGGCTCCGCTCCGTGCGCTGCTGCTGCGGCAGAATGCGACCGCCCGGCCAAAGCGGGTCTTGTACAGGCGCTCGGCGTTTTTGTTGACACAATCGTCATCTGCAGCTGCACCGCAATGATTATGCTGCTTGCACCAAAGGATCTGATTAATGGCCTTTCCGGCATGGATCTCTTACAGACCGCCATGCAGTATCATCTGGGAAAATTCGGTGTGATTTTCATTGCACTTACCCTGTTTTTATTCAGCTTTTCCACATTCCTCGGCATTCTGTTTTATGCCAGATGCAACGTTGCCTACCTGTTCGGCGACAAATGGTGCTTCCAGACCGCTTACAAGGTGCTGGCGCTTGTGATGCTGTTTATCGGCGGTATTGCAGCCTACACGTTTGTATGGGATCTCGGTGATGTCGGCATCGGGCTGATGACGATTTTCAACATTATTGCGCTGTATCCACTTGCAGGTGAGGCGCTTTCCGAGTTAAAATCATATGAGGAGTCGAAGAAATCATAAGTCATCCATACTTATTGTTTCTGACAGAAGGGGTTTACCAAAAAGGAGGTTTTTACACATGATTATTGAACCATCAAATTATACGTATGAGACAATGCCGGACTACGAGGACGCAGTGGACGGTGCTGTGGAGATTCCGGTGACCGGAGAGGAAATTGAGATCCGCTATGCCCATGAAGTTGTCTACGACGAGGCACACAATCTTCATCTGGAAATTTTCACACCATTCCAGATGGCGCACCCGGAGCGCACCTGGCCGTGCATCACATTTATTCAGGGATCCGCCTGGATGAAACAGTATGTCTACCAGAAAGTCGGCATGATCGCCCGTCTGGCGCAGCGCGGCTACGTTGTTGCAATCGTCGAATACCGTCACAGCGGAATCGCACATTTCCCAGCGCAGATCATCGACGCAAAAAATGCGGTACGTTTTCTGCGTGCGCATGCGGAGGAATACAAGCTGAATCCATCGCAGATGTTCCTGATGGGAGATTCTTCCGGCGGACAGGTTTCTTCCGTTGCCGGCATGACCGCAAAGAGCGGAAAACTTGACGAGCCGATCAATGAGGAAAGCTGCGAGGTATGCGGTATTATCGATCTGTACGGAGCTGTTGATGTGACACTGCCGTACGGCTATCCGATAACGCTGAACCATCAGAAACCGGACAGCCCGGAGGGCATGCTGATGGGCTATGACATTACCGAGCATCTTGAGGAGGCTAAGGCAGCCTGCTCCAAAACATACGTGAACGAGGATTTCCCGCCGATGCTGATCGCACACGGCACCAAGGACACGATGGTGTTCTGCCAGCAGAGTGTCGATCTCTACCACGCATTAAAGGATGCCGGAAAAGATGTACAGCTGTATCTTCTTCGCGGCGCAGACCACGGCGGTGCAGCATTCTGGACCGAGGAAATGATTACCGTTTACGATAACTTCTTCAAAAAATGTTTGGGTGAATAACATGAGAATTGCTTACTGCGAAGATGAACCGGCGCAGCGTTCCCGGATGGAAATGCTGCTCCGCACCTTTGCGGAGCGAAAAAGGCTTCCTCTGACCGTGGAAGCCTTTTCAGACTCCGCCGCTTTTCTGTTCCAGTATCCCGGCTCGTATCCGTTTGATCTCATCTTTCTCGATATTGATCTCGGCGGAATGGACGGCATGGCGCTGGCGCGGAAAATCCGTGAAACGGACAGTGAGGTGCCGATTCTCTTTCTGACGAATCATAAAGAATATGTTTTCGAAGGATATGAGGTGCAGGCGTTCCGGTATCTCTTAAAGCCGGTGACAGAGGATACACTGTTTCCGCTGCTCGAGGAGCTGCAGGCGATGCGCGGACAGGAAAAGCCGCATCTGCTGCTTTCACTTGGCGGGGAGACGCAGAAGCTGTTTCTCTCCGACCTGCTTTTTGTGGAATCCGATAATCATTATCTGACGCTGCATACAGCCGCCGGAATGGAAACTTTTAAGAAAAATCTGTCGGAGTTCCGCGAAGAACTTTCTGCCGCATGGCAGGCTTCTGGTGAGACGGGGGAATGTTTTGCGGCCGCACACCGGAGTTATCTTGTGAATCTCGCTCATGTGGAGCGGATCACGCGGACGGAATGTCTCTTGTCGGACGGAACAAAAATTCCGGTCAGCCGCGGATGCTATGCATCACTCAACCATGCGTTCCTGCAGTTTTACCGGCCGAATGCGTTTTAAAGGTTTTGCATTTTTTAATTTCCAATTCCGAACGAACCGAGGTGATGTTTCATGGCGCACATTCCATTTTTATCCCATTATCTGGAACGCAAAAATATCGAATACCAGAACCAGCTTCTCGCCCGCCAGGTCGAGGAAGTGCAGAATATCTATCTGACAATGCGCGGCTGGCGCCATGATTACCACAATCATCTGCAGTCAATGAAGGCATATGTTGAGATGGGACAGTATGATAAGCTGCAGGAATATCTCGGGCTGCTCGAAAATGATCTCGATCAGGTCAACCAGCTCTGCGACTCGGGGAATGTGAATCTCGATGCGATTTTAAATTCCAAAATTTCACTCGCCGAAAAGAACGGCATCCGCGTGGATTACAAGGCAGCCTGCCCGGCCAATCTTACGGTGAGTGATATTGATCTCTGCGCGCTGATCGGAAATCTGATTGACAATGCGGTGGAAGCATGCGAGGGCCTTGCGGATCCCTATATCCGGCTTTATATTGGTGTGCTGAAAAACCAGCTGTATATTTCCGTTACGAATGCAACAAAGGATACTGTGCGGAAGCTGGACAGCGAGTATATCACCACGAAGCGCGGAAATCACGGGCATGGGCTGAAACGGATCAATCTTGTTGTGGAAAAGTACGAAGGATATATCAACCGGCAGAACGAGCCCGGCGTTTTCGTGACGGAGATTATGCTGCCGCTGTAAAAAGCTCTTTCCAGAATTTTTTGATTTTGTCCGATGATTCTACAGAAAAATTTTGCAGAACGTGAACACTTTTTTTGCTGTTCGCGTTCTTTTTTGTTCCATTTACGTACTTTTCCCCCGTGTTTTGCATGAATATGGTAGGATAACTACAGTTCACGAAAGACATGTGACAGAGGAGGTCTTTATGTATTCATTATGGTCTAACTACATTTATATTCATCGGGAGCTGTGGCATTACAGCAAAAAGCCGTTTCTCTTTCAGGCACTCGAAATCGTCTCACAGGTGCTCACCGGCTTTTTCGGGATTCTGCTTCCTGCCGGGATTCTCCTGTTTCTGGAACAGAGCAGCGGCTTTTCCGGATTTGCACTTGGAACGCTCGTTCTCTTTCTTTGCTATGCCGTTGTTTTTGTCAGCCACACCTTTCTGCAATCGCGGAACGCCTGGCAGTATACCGAATTCCGGACCGGCTTTTTTACGCGCCGCCTTCTCTGTCATTTCATGCAGATAGATTATGCGGTTCTGACAGAACCAAAAACGCTGCAGCTCGCCGAAAAAGCCGTCGGAGCCACCTGCAGCAACTGGGTCGGCGTGGAAGGCATGTTCCGATACGATGTCACAATTTATTCTTCGTTTCTTGGGCTGATTCTCTACGCAGGACTGATCGGAACCGTCCATCCGGCTATCATTCTTCTGCTGCTTGTGCTCTCGGTTCTGCAGTTTCTCAGCTACCGCCGCGCGGCTTCTTACGAAGTCCGCCGCAGAGACGATCTGTCTGAAATTGAAGTATCGCAGCGCTATTTCCAGAAACAGTCGTACAACACATCCGCCGGAAAGGATATCCGTCTGTATCAGCTGAACGGATGGCTCGATGGTGTTTATCGCCAGCTCAACAAGCGGTATCAGAAAATTCTGTTCCGCATCCGCAGCGCCTACTTTGCAAATGATCTGCTGACACTTACACTACAGCTTCTGCGCGACGGAATCTGCTATGGCTTTCTGATTTACCGTCTATCCCACGGCACGATGACCGTATCCGGCTTTGTGCTTGCGCTCGGTGCCGTCTCCGGTTTTTCTTCATATTTTAACGAGATCACCGCCGCGCTCTCCAAATCCGTGCTCTGTCTCGAGCAGATCCGCTGGCTGCGGGAATTCTTCGATCTCCCGTTCCCTGCAGGCCACACGCTGCCGTTCCGGCCGGAACTTGCGGAAGAAAAACCGCTGGAAATCTGCTTTTCCCACGTCTCGTTTTCCCATCCGGGCGGCGATAAAAGGATCCTCGATGATGTCAGTTTTACACTCCATGCGGGCGAGCATACGGCACTTGTCGGCATCAACGGCGCCGGAAAATCCACCATTGTCAAGCTGATCTGCGGGCTATATCAGCCAACGGAAGGGAATATCACCATCAACGGCATTCCCCTTGGCAGTCTGAATCCGGCACAGTATTACAAAGCAATCGCGGCGGTCTTTCAGGACCCGTTTGCACTCTCGTTTTCGATTGCAGAAAATGTGAGCTGCTCCCCACTGGAAGAGACCGATCGTAACCGTTGCCGAGAAGCACTCATCCGCGCCGGACTCTGGGAAAAAATTGCAAGTCTGCCGCAGAAAGAAGAAACCTATCTTGGCAAGGATATGGCGGACGACGGCATTACGCTTTCCGGCGGTGAAATGCAAAAACTGATGATGGCGCGGGCACTCTATAAAAATTGCCATCTGCTCCTGCTCGATGAGCCGACGGCTGCGCTCGATGCAATCTCGGAAAATAAAATGTACGAAACCTACAGCACACTGCTGAAAAATAAGACTGCGCTTTTCATCTCGCACCGTCTTGCATCGACACGCTTCTGCGATACGATCCTGTTTCTCGAAAACGGAAAGATCAAAGAATGCGGAACCCACGATGAGCTGATTGCCCTTGGCGGATCGTATGCGCATATGTTTGAGGTGCAGAGCCAGTATTATCAGGAAACGGAGGAAGATATCTGATGAAAATGAAAGAACGGTTTCATGCCATCTGCCGCTTTTTAACTATGGTGAGCCAGGGCAATCACCGCGTGCTGTTCTGGCTTCTCGGAAGCGCTTTTGCAGCTGCAACGCTGCCGTATCTCTCCTTGTTTTTCTCGGCGCGAATTTTGAATTTACTGCTTGCAAAGTCGTACCGCGCCTGTCTGTATACTGTTGTCGTCTTTCTGCTTACGCAGTATGGGCTGGGATTGTTTGAAAAAATCTGCCGTCAGTATCTCGACGGCCAAAAAGAACTCTGTCTTGCACGCACGGAACAGAAAATCACCGCAAAGGCGCTGGAGCTGGAGTTTGAGAAATTCGAAAAAACAGAGACGATGGATGCCATCCGGCGCACCAACGTCTCCTCCATGGGATCGGGAAATGTGGGTGACCAGCTCATTGTCATTCATACGCTGATCACTTCCCTGCTCTCGGTTCTCTATGCCCTGTTTTTCCTGCTCCGTCTGTTTCTTCTGTCCGACAGCAGCAGGAATAACTTTTTCACCTCGTCGTTTTCGATGCTTGCACTGCTCCTGCTCTGTGGTGTGCAGCTTGCACTTTCCTCCCGCATCAACCGCAGGAGTACGCAGAAAAAGATAGAGCTGAACCAGGGCAACGACCATTCCAACTCGGTTGCCAATTATCTCGTTAATGTGATGCTTGAAGAACGGCGCGCGGACGATATCCGCATCGGTCATCTCGATCATTTTCTCGACGTACAGTTTGGAAAAGCCATGGAACACTTTCTGCCGATGTACCTCGACTTCGCCCGCTTCTCCGCCATCACAGACGGAAAAAACGCGCTGCTTTCGCTCCTTTCCAATTTCGCTGCGTACCTTGTGATCGGCGCCAGGGCTCTGTACGGCGTTCTCCCCATTGGGGATGTTCTTCTGTATGCCGGTTCCGTGACACGCGCCATGAGTGATCTTCAGACATTTCTCGCAGCCGGATCGGAGTTCGACTATATCAATTCCTATCTCTCGACCTATGAGGATTTCATTGCGCAGCCGTCTATGGCCTACGACGGTACACTGCCGATTGAGAAACGCGACGACGGCCAGTACGAATTTGCGTTCCACGATGTCTCATTCTCTTATCCCGGTACGAATATTCCGGTACTCGAACATGTGACACTGTCCTTTGCCGTCGGCGAAAAAACCGCCCTCGTTGGCCGTAACGGAGCCGGAAAGACAACACTCATCAAGCTGCTCTGCCGCCTGTATGAGCCAACTTCAGGTTACATCACCCTGAATGGCATTGACATCCGCAAATATAGCTACAAAGAGTACACGCAGGCATTCTCCGTCGTTTTCCAGGATTTCCACCTGTTTTCCCTCCCGCTCGACGAAAACATCGCCGCCGGAACCGAGATTGATGAAGCTGCTTTACAGTCCTCTCTTGCAAAAGTCGGTCTCACAGAATGCGTACAACGTCTCCCGCAGGGAACACACACGCGTCTCTACAACAATAACGGCGCCGGTGTCGACCTTTCCGGCGGCGAGGCCCAGCGCACCGCCATCGCCCGCGCCCTCTACAAGGATGCCCCGTTCGTCATCCTCGACGAGCCGACCGCTGCCCTCGATCCAATCGCCGAAGCTGAAATCTACGAACAGTTCAGCCAGATGATTTCCGGCAAAACCGCCGTCTACATCTCCCACCGCATGAGTAGCTGCAAATTCTGTGACCGCATTGTGGTCCTCGACCACGGCCGCATCGCCGAAGACGGAACCCACGACACCCTCCTCGCAAACCACGGCATCTACGCCAATCTTTACGAAACCCAGGCCCAATACTACACCTGAGTCCTCACCCTCCCGTCCCCCACAACGTAAATGGGAGTCAGAAAAACACAACCCCTGGCAGTTCGTGCTAAGAACTTCCAGGGGTTGTGTTTTTCTGGCTCCCCTCCACTTATTTCAGGAATGCAAACGGCTCCTCATCATGAATAAAATGCATCAGATGATACGAGCACATAATCGCTACATTCTCTTCTCTGAGGATTCTCTTTGCCTCCTCACGGTCCGCCAAGACAACCTCAATAACTTCGCTCTCCTCCAAGTATTTCCGGCTGATCTCACCCTCACACCAGCCGTAAACTGCGGAGCATGCCTCGTCTGTCATTCCAATGGTTGTGAAGAACGGTTTTTCATAACACGGATCTACTTTTAACGGGTGGAACGTAAGCCCCGTCTCCTCGTGCATCTCACGCACTGCCGCTTCGTGGAACTCCTCACCTGATTCTACGAGGCCTGCCGGAAATTCGTAGATGTAGTCGTCAATGGAAACACGGTACTGGCGAACCAGAACGATTTTATCGCGCTTCTCCCCGTACAGACTGTACATCAGCACGCCGTCCGGCGTATTCTTCTTCGTCTTGATCTTCAGCGCTTCCATCGTTTTCGCGCGCGAAGCAACATAGTAACGGAACAGGTGATCCACCTTGTTCTTCCCTTCCACCAGATAAAGATTTACATATGGATTCTCCGTCTGTTTCGTAATTTTTTCAATCTTCGGCATGGTATCGCTCCCCCTTCTTTACGCATCAAAATCAGCCTCAAACACGCCCTCCGGGGTGCGCATCGTCAGCACGCCGAGGTTGAATTCATCATCCATCACCGTGATGTGGTACTCGAAAATCGCATCATCATCAAATTTCGATAATACCACATAGGAACCGTTCTCTTTTCCCTCGATCTGGTCGCAGATGTCATCGTAAACATCGCTTCCCGAAATCGGCCGCGGATAGCCGGATTCTTTGATTTTCTTTTCAATCATTTCATATAATTCGTTCATGTTCTGCCCTCGTTTTTCTTTTTATCGGTTATGTTTCATTGTACCACGAAAAGACCCGCGGGGACAATCCATTGCGGCGATTCACCGTGAACTTTTTTTATTTTCATACATCTTCTGGTCCGCCTGTTTCATGATGACGGATTCCGAGATTTCCATGTTTTCCCGGACCATTCCGCCGACGGTGCCGTTGATTCTGTTGTACGCCGTCATGATGCCCTCTGCGCCGCTCTCCTCAATACATCTGCGGAACGGCTCGAGATACAGCTCATATTTATTCCGCGGGTCAATCGAAGAGTTCTTCCAGCCGCGGCCGACCTCGGTGTTGTTTCCATAGAAGTGTTTCAGGGTTGATGCACAGCGCAGATATTTTGGATCGTCGCCCTGCATTCCCTCGATGTAAGCGCCGGCCATTTTTCCGGTCAGCACAGGGTCCTCGCCGTAGCACTCCTCGTTTCTTCCCCATCTCGGATCACGCTCGAGGTCAACGGTCGGTGCCCAGCGGCTGCGGGAAGGATGTCGTCACGTCCGGCTTTCCTTTACGATCTCAACCGCCTCTTTCACCAGCTCTTCAATGCGGTCGAATTCGTTGTTTTCAATCATCGTATTTTTTACCATCCAGCTTCCGCCGCATGCTGCGATGCGGTCGTATGCCAGGTATTCTCTTACATTCTGCGGGTTGATGCCGCCGGTCGGCATGAATTTCATCATGGTGTACGGTGCTGCGATGGCACGGATGTATTTCAGTCCGCCTGCCGGTTCTGCCGGGAAGAATTTCACCATGGTGAGCCCAAGACCGATCGCCTGCTCCATCTCAGTCGGGGTCACGATGCCCGGGATCACTGGTACTTCGTGTGCCTGACACCATTTTACTACCTCCGGGTTGAGACCCGGGCTGACGATAAATTTTGCTCCGGCTTTTACGGCGCGGTCCGCCTGCTCGGTTGTGAGCACAGTTCCGGCTCCCACCAGCATCTCCGGGAATTTTTCACTCATAATGCGGATGGATTCTTCTGCCGCATCGGTGCGGAAGGTCACCTCGGCGCAGGCAAGTCCGCCCTTGCAGAGAGCTTCGGCAAGCGGCTCTGCTTTTGCTGCATCCTGTAAAACGACAACCGGCACAATGCCGTATGTTCCAAGCTGTTCGAGAATCTGATTCATGATAGCTGTTCCTCCGTTTTGATCTTTATCTGAAATTTATTCTGCATTCTGTTTTTATTTTATTCCCTTGTATCGTAACTGGACAAGTTGTTTTTTTCTATTGTGCGGATTGCCGAATACATTGTAAAACTTGCTGTTTTGTGATATGCTGGGAATTGTTGTTATGGTTCAAAAATATCATTTTTTTGCAAGGATGCTTTTATTATGAAAGAAAAACTGCAGACGAAATTTGCCACCCGGCAGTACATGATTTCGGATACGTTTGAGTTATACTATTACAGCACCGACGATGTGCCCGGCGTAAAAGAACATACGCATACGCATTATGAGTTCTATCTCTTTCTCGAAGGGGCGATCTCACTGGAAATCGACGGAGTGCTCTACACACCGACGCCCGGCGATCTTCTTCTGATTCCGCCCGGCGTACCGCATCATCTGGTGATGCACGACCTGTCTGTGCCGTACCGCCGCTTTGTGTTCTGGGTCAGCACCTCTTTTGCAGAGCAGCTCCGCGCCCGTTCCGCCGACTACGTTTACCTGATGGAATACGCTGCCGAAAATCAGAAATATCTGTTCCCGCTCGATTCCGTCGAGTTCAACACGATCCAGTACCGCACCATCCGCCTGATCGAAGAAATGCGGTCCGATCATTTTGGAAAAGAGACGCAGATTTTTCTCTACGTCAGCGACCTGCTGATGCAGATCAACCGAACGGTGTATGAGCAGCATCACCCGCTCACCCGGAAAGCACAGCTCTCGCTGTATGAACAGCTCTGTTTCTATATTGATGAGCACCTGTCCGAGAATCTGTCGCTCGAACGGCTGGCGGCGGAACTTTTTGTGAGCAAATATCACATTGCACACGTTTTCAAGGATGAAATCGGCATGTCGATCCACCAGTACATTTCCAAAAAGCGGCTGGCAAGGTGCCGTGAAGCGCTGCTCGGCGATGTACCGGTCACGAAGGTGTATCTGCTGTTCGGATTTCACGACTATTCGAGTTTTTACCGCGCGTTTAAAAAAGAGTACGGAATCTCGCCGAAGGATTTTAAAGAACTGCATACCGTTACCAGCGATTAACACGGTCGTTCCAAATGCACTGTTCACTTTGTACTTTTCAGGAGGATTTTTAATATGTTTCAGATGTGGGGAAAATTAGTGAAAAACAATCATATTCTTCAGGATCTTACCGTCTGCATCGACGATGAGGATACCAGAACGCACAAGGTCTTCCGTGCGCTCGATGAAATCTGTGATGCCTGGAATCTGGCGAAGCCGATCTGGCTCGATACGAATATTTCGGAGTTTAAACGGAGATCGAAAACGCGGTTCACACAGGATAATTTTATTGAATCGCTGGAGTTTGATTATCTGGAAATTCAGATTACAGAGGAATAATGTTCTCTCGTTTTTGCAGCGAATAAAGCAAATGCAAAAGCCGGGCATCCGGCGGAACTTGGGAGCGGCTGTTCTTACAGTCCCCTCTGCGGTTCCGTCGGATGTCCGGCTCTTTTTATGTATTTTGTCCCTGGCTTTGTATCCCTTTTATACCACGCGGTTTTCCATGCCGCCTTCCAGGTACGAAGCAATATTTTTCTGCACCAGTCCGATCAGGCGCGTGCGGGCTTCCTTCGATGCCCAGGCGATGTGCGGCGTGATGTACAGGCGGTCGTCGTCCGCCATTTTCAGCAACGGACTGTCACTGCGGATCGGCTCGCTGGAAAGTACATCGAGCGCTGCTCCGGCGATCAGGCCCTCGCGCAGGGCACAGCAGAGGTCACGCTCATTCACGATCGAGCCGCGGCCAACGTTGATCAGAATTGCGTTCCGCTTCATGTTGGCAAACGTTTCGATATTCATCAGGTTCTCGGTCGCCTCATTTAACGGGGCGTGGATGGAAACCACATCAGAATCCTTCAGCAGACGATAGAGATCGACCCGCTCGTAGTCCGGATCGTCGTGTGCACCGGAGGTGGAGTAATAGATCACACGGCAGCCGAATGCCTGTGCAATCGAAGCCACTTTTCTGCCGATCGCGCCAAGGCCGATGATGCCCCACGTCTTGCCCTCCAGCTCGGTGAACGGTCTGTCCATGCAGGTGAAAAGACTGCTGGCGGCGTAGCTGCCGTTTTTTACGTAATCATCGTAATAACGGAGTTTTTCTGCCAGATAGAAGTACATCGCAAAGGTATGCTGGGCCACGCTGACGGTGGAATAGCCGGCGACGTTCGTCACGGCGATGTTGTGGCGCTTCACATAATCGAGATCGATGTTGTTGATGCCGGTTGCGGTGACGCAGATCAGTTTCAGGTTCTCCGCGCCGGACAGGGTGCGGCTGCACATGCGCACCTTGTTGCAGATGACAATATCCGCCTCCCGCACACGCTCCGGGCATTCCTCCTCCGTTGTTTTTTCATATACTGTCACTTCTCCGAAACGGGAAAAGCCGGACAGATCCATGTCCTTTCCCAGTGACTCTGCCTCAAGAATTACAAGTCTCATGTTGGTTCCTCCTTTTGCAGATGATGATTCTGCTTTATCCGGGAAAGCAGTGCCGCCTGTCTGTTTTGAAAGACGGCACTGCCTGAAATATTTTTATCTTAGATACCTGCGGACTGCCGATTCGGAAATATGGTCATGTCGATATGCCATGCTCCCCGGCCTGATTCCCTGGTATTTACACGTATTCGCTGATAATTTCCCTCATCAGCTTCTCTTCCTCGGGCGTCAGCATTCCGGCAAACCTGCTCTCGGCCGCGGCGGTCTGGCGGATGCCCTCCCTGACTTTCGAAATCCTCGCTTCTTTTTCCGGGTCTGCGAACAGTTCATTCCGCTCTTTGGCGGACTCGCTTCCCGCAGTCTGCGGTTTTGCTTTCGCCGCTCCGGTTCCTGCCTGTGCCATGGTTTCCGCCTGCACCGGCTGCCGTTCGGTCTGCTGTACGGTTTCCAGCACCGCACTCTGTTTCATCGCTGCAAACTCATTTTCCAGATAGTCTGTCCAGCCGTTCAGCAGAATTTCCTCTTTTCCGCCGAAATCCAGACAGAGCCGGAAAAAGACAAGGCCTCCGGCGAGCGCGATGCCCGTTCCGAGGTAGCGCATCAGCTCCGCCTCTCCATAACGGTATCGGTAGATCGCCCACAGCGAAAGAATCGACAGCGCCAGAACCGTGAGGATCATATTCTGGCTTCCGCGCAGAAGCGTCGGGACTGCCATTCCCGCTGACCTGCCCTGTGCAATCTGGCTGCGCATAAACGCCCCGGCATTCGAAAAGGGATGCGCTTTTCTCTGACACGTTTCCAGCACCGACCTGGTCCATTTCGACTTTGGTTCCTTCAGCCTTCCGAGATCGCGGATGGCCCGGGTGTAGAAACGGTTATTCCAGAACAGGCACCACACACCGGCGATTCCTGCTGCTATCATTGCGTATAAGAACACATTTTGTTTCACACAAAACTCCAGCATTCTTATTCCCCCTGATGATTTTTGAATTTGCCTGTCATGATCATATGCCGGTGCTTCCGTTGCGGTGCATCGGCGGATGCCGCGGCAGAATTTGCGCGCACAGGATTCTTCCGCTGGCATATCGGCAGTGGAGACGTGTTACAGTTCCCAGGTACCTGTGAACTGTAACATTCGCAGCCCTCATTGAAAATTTTGCTTCGCAAAAGGAGGGCTGTTCACACCTGAATCACTTTCTTACGCAGCAAAACAGCAAGTGTTTTACTGCTGAGCAATCCGTAGTGAGAATCTTCTTGTTCCGATGTGCCACAGTATAGCACCGCCGGAAAAATTTGGAAACAAAAAACGTTCGTCAAATTCTTTGTGATTCTGTGCTTTTTCGCGTGAATTTTTATTTTTCGTTCCTTCAGGGGACTGCTTTCGTGCCGGTTCGCGTGGTTTCGCTGGTTTTCGCCTGCCCGTTTGTCGATTTTTTCTTCTTGCTTTTTTTAGATTACAGGCGTTTTACCATTTCCTGCAGCAGGTTGACACAGTGGCAGGCTGCCTCGCTCTCAAAGGTCGGGTAGTCCATTGTTGCGCTGTCGTCTGCTTTGTCGGAGATGGCGCGGAGTACGACGTATGGAATCTTGTTCAGATAAGCGCCCTGCGCAATCGCAGCGCCCTCCATCTCGGCGCAGGAACCGTTGAATTCCTCGATCAGATGGTTTTTCACTTCTTTGCTGGAAATAAACTGGTCACCGCTGACCACGCGTCCGCGGAATACCTGGATTTCCGGATTGACTTCCTTGCAGACTTCCTCTGCCACCTCTGCGAGGTGCTCGTCTGCCTGGAAGCTTAAAACACCCATCTGCGGAATCTCGCCGAGCGGGTATCCGAAGATGCGCACATCCATGTCGTGCTGAACAGCATCGGTAGAGATGACGATATCGCCGATGTTGATTTCATTCCGCAGGGAGCCTGCAATTCCGGTGTTGATGACACAGTCCACGCCGTAATCATCTACAAGAATCTGGGTGCAGATACCGGCATTTACTTTGCCGATTCCGCTGCGCACAACAACCACTTCTTTTCCGTTCAGGTAACCGTGGTTGAACTCCATGGATGCTTTCGTGCGGATTGTAACATCCGTCATCATTTCCTTTAAGCTTGCAACTTCAACTTCCATTGCACCGATAATTCCAATTAACTTCATGTTTATGATATCCTCCAATAACTTTACATGTACTCTCCGATTCTTTCTGTTCTTGCTTTTATGAAATCATTTTTGTCAGCGGTCAGCCGCTAAAGTAAGAACGGAAAACTCCGGGAGTCCATTTTCTTTTCCTTCTGGTTTCTTTGTAATTCCCGTTACAGCATACCATAAATTTTAGATCTGTGGTATCTTTTTTCTTTGCTGTTTTCGTAATCTATGGTATAATAGCAGGAACCGAAGAATTATCGTGGCTGAAGTTCACGATAATGTTCTAATTTTTTTATTCACAAAGGAGGATCTTATCGATGGAATATACAACAAAAGGTACCTGTTCCAGAAAAATTCTGTTTGAGGTAGAAAACGGTAAAGTACACAACGTACAGTTCGTAGGCGGATGCAACGGAAACACACAGGGTGTTGCAAGACTCGTTGAGGGCATGGACGTAAACGAAGCCATCTCCCGCATGAAAGGCATCGACTGCAACGGACGCGGAACATCATGTCCAGACCAGCTTGCAAAAGCACTGGAACAGGCTATCCAGAAATAACTTTTTTTACGCTTGCTCTTTTTTTATTATAATACCTCCCCGGGGAATGCTCACCCCGGGGAGTTTGTAATTTATCCACTTCTGTTTTTTCTTTTCTGATGCAGCACAGCTTCCCTGCCGCCTGCTTTCTTCCGGTTTTTCTTCTATATTAATAGCACAGTCTTTCTTCCAGCCACCGGACTGCTTTATCTGTCCCATTTGTCGCAGAGACTGTTGATCTGATCGGCAAATTTCGAAAGGTCTTTGTTAGCACCGCCTTTGTTTCTTGTAATGACGGTGAGCAGCCGCTGACCAGCCGCAACGAGACGATCGAAGACGGCATTTCCGCTGCTTCTCGTGCGCAGTGTTCCTGCGTTTGCCGTTGTTTCCTTCTGGATCGGAATGCCGACGGTTTTTTCGATAAATTCATTTTCTTTCAGGTCAAATACCGTGCCGGAGAACGGAGCCATCGCCGGGTAGCGGAATTCGTCCCACAGTTTTTCTGCAAAAATTTCCGTCACTTTATCTTCGCCGTGCGTTACGAAAACGCGGTCCGGTTTTGCCCGCAGACTGCCCGCCCATTTGAGCAGTCCTTCCTGATCTGCGTGGCCGCTCATGCCCGGGAACTGGATGATGTGCGCGTTCACATGAACCTCTTCCTGGAACAGTTTCACTTCCTTCGCGCCTCCGATCAGCGCCCGTCCCAGTGTACCGACGGCCTGATAGCCGACGAAGAGAACCGTACTCTCCTGCCGCCAGAGGTTGTGCTTCAGATGATGCTTGATTCGTCCTGCATCGCACATGCCGCTCGCGGATATGATGACCTTCGGGGTTTCGTTGAAGTTGATGGCTTTCGACTCATCGGATGTAATCGAGAGCTTTAAGCCCGGAAACAGAATCGGATTAATGCCCTGCGCAAGGAGCGCAGCTGCATCGGAATCGTAGCACTCTTTCTGGTGATCGCGGAAAATATTGGTTGCCTCAACGGCAAGCGGACTGTCCACGTAAACCGGGAATTCGCCGTGGCCGTGAACCAGATGTTCTGCTTTTATCTCACGAATAAAGTACAGCATCTCCTGTGTTCTGCCGACGGCAAACGACGGGATCACGAGGTTTCCGCCGCGGTCGAGCGTTTCCTGAATGATTTTTGCCAGTTCCGGTACGTAATCCGGTTTCGGTCCGTGGCTGCGATCGCCGTAGGTGGATTCCATAATCACGTAATCGGCACTCTCCGGGTACTCCGGGTCGTTGATCAGCGGCTGATGGATATTTCCGATATCGCCGGAGAAGAGCAGTTTTTTCGTCACACCGTCCTCTGTCAGCCACAGCTCAATGGATGCGGAGCCGAGCAGATGACCGGCATCGAGGAAACGGATCTGAATGCCGTCCGATAGTGTCACACGCTGATGATACGGAATGCCCTCCAGTAAGCGAATCACGCCGAGGGCATCCTCCATTGTGTACGGCGTGACGTAATCTTCTTTTCCCGCCCGGCGGTTTTTGCGGTTCCGCCACTCGGCCTCGGCGAGCTGAATGTGTGCGCTGTCGCGGAGCATGATGTCCGAAAGCGCTACCGTCGCCGGAGTCATATAGATTGGACCGCGGAAGCCGTGCGCATACAGCAGCGGCAGATTTCCGGTGTGATCGATGTGCGCGTGCGTGATCAATACAAAATCCAGCTGGGATGCCGGAACCGGAATCGGCTTGTTTTCATAAATATTCGGTCCCTGCTCCATACCGCAGTCCACTAAAAACTTCTTACCGGCAGCCTCCAGATAATAACAACTGCCCGTCACTTCATGTGTTGCTCCAAGAAATGTAAGACGCATAAGATGCCTCCTGTTCTCCCGTTTTGTTCGGGGACAAAATGTTGTCACTGCGGGTCAAAACACGCGTTATACGTTTGGCCCGTTATCGCGGCCAGCAGTCGTCAAGTTCCCATGCCAGCATGGTCTTTGACGCGTTGTCCGCGAAAATAATCTGAAATTCCTTTTTTATTTTATGCTTATTCTCTCTTTTTTGATTATTATAGCATAATATCTGGCAGATTCCAACGGAATTTTAAGGCAGATTGCACAACAATCTTGATATTTTTGTTCAATTATGGGCATCGGCTTGTAGAAGCGTACAGAAAAGAGGCACCGGTATTCCTGCAGTAATACCGATGCCTCACTTATCGGGGCCAGCCGATGTTCCGTATGATCACTCACACGCTGAACATAGTAACACATGATGACTCAGATCTGTGTTGTGGTTGGAAAAAGGAATTTCGACGCGTTGAAAATCCTGAAAGATCTGCGTTTTCGTCTTAATATATTCATTGTTATAAGGTTTCTATAGGGGACTGGCCCCGGGTTTTTTAGGGGAGAGGGCGTTGCAAACTACTTGGTTAATTTTTTGTTTACACTACTCTCTTATGCTTGTACTCACGATAATTTTTTACTCGTTTAAATAATAGGATTTATGAAGATTCCATTATCCAATGTAGATACCATTTGTTCTACTACCACCATTTTCAGTAACTCCACTCTTTGTACATGAATGATAACCTCTCAATCGATAGTAGTAACCTTTTTCTACTTTTACTTCTTTACTCATATACAACGAGTTCGTGTTATAGTCTACATTTTCCCATTTTTGATAACTGTAGAAATTACCATCGCCGTTTGAGCGTTCCAGATAAATATTCAATTTCACAGTCCCACAGCTAACATTACACTGTGTTCCACCAAATATTCCAACATATCCATTTCCATTATTTGTAATTCTCACAAATCCCTGATGCAAATATGTACTTCTTGCCACGCTCTGATAGTTTCCAATAGACTCTATTTCATTTGTCAATACAGATCCATCAATCGTATTACCTAAATAATCTAATGCATCTGCCTGTACATTCACCGTATTTACAGCCAGCGTCAAAACGAGCATCGCACAAAAGAGTAAGCTTTTCAAATTCATAATCTTTTTCATGCTTCCTCTTTCCCCTCGTCCCATCTACATAATGTATACGTATAGATACTTAAACAATTACAAATTATACTGCATTTCTTTTAAAATTTTTATTAGCTCTTCTTTCTCTATTTGCCCACTTAATTGGTAATATGCATCTTTGTATTTCCATTTTACATAATAATTTTCTTCATCATTTACAGCCATACTTCCCATCTCAACATCTATGGTATTATCAAGTGTTTCTATTTGTATTTTTTGTCTATCTTTCCAGCTTCCTTGTGACAAATCTTTTTCATTCGCTGCTAAATCAAAATATACTGCATTTTCATTATATTGATATTCCATTATAGCCATTTGTGTTTCTTGCGATACTATCGTTTTACTATATTTCATTCCCGTTGGAATATAATAAAATTCTGGCACTGCAATATGCAATACATCTTTTATTTCTTGAACAGATTTATCCAAATCCCCTTCAGAGTATTCTCTATCCTCACCATTATCTGTTCCTGTTGCATCTCCCATATTCCAAGCGTCATGCACCGTCTCCACCAGTCGAATCCGATTCGCCTCGCTCGTCATACTAGCTCCAAAAACACACGCTCCCACAACCAACACAACACCAGCCGCCTTTGCCGTCCGTACCCAGTGGTTTGTTGTTTTCGCTCTCTTCACAATCTTCTTCTGTCTCTCCGCCTGCTTTTCGCGTTCCACCTTTTTCGCCACGATCTGGCGGCGGATCTCCAGTGTTTTTTCTGTCGGGTTGCCTTCTGCGTCCGCGAGTCCTTCCTTCTGGAGACGCTGCTGGAAGCGCTCGTACATTGCGTTCAATTCTTCCTCTGAAAGCGCAGGCGCAGCCTCCGGCTCCTGTTCTGTTGCTGTGTTTCCTTCCTCTGCCTTTACAACTGCCGATTCCCCTTCCACCGTTTTCGAATCCGCAGCCATTTTTTCTTCCATCGTCTGCTCCAGTTTCTTTTTCAGCTGTTCTTCTTTTTCTATCTTTTTCATCTTCTTCCGTTCCTCGGCATTTTCCATGTTGTAACCGCTCTTGACTTTTTTTCTTCTTGAGGGGATAATAAAAGCCAAATGATATTATCAAATTCCAGGGAGGAATTCTCATGAAGCATATTGTTCTGACAGGCGGAGGTACCGCCGGCCATGTTACCCCGAATATTGCCCTGATTCCAAAATTAAAGGAAGCAGGTTATAAAATCTCTTATATCGGTTCCTACGACGGTATGGAGCGCAAGCTGATCGAAGATCTCGGCATTCCGTATTACGGAATTTCATCCGGAAAGCTGCGCCGCTACTTCGATCCGAAAAACTTTTCCGATCCATTCCGCGTCGTAAAAGGCTACTTTGAAGCAAAAAAACTGCTCAAAAAGCTGAAACCAAACGTTGTCTTCTCCAAAGGCGGCTTCGTTTCGGTACCGGTTGTCCTTGCCGCCAAAGCATGTAAAGTCCCGGCGCTCATCCATGAATCAGATATGACGCCTGGCCTGGCAAATAAGCTGTGTATTCCGTCCGCTGCAAAGGTCTGCTGTAATTTCCCGGAAACCGTCAAATGTCTCCCGGAAAACAAAGCCGTTCTGACCGGAACGCCAATCCGCCAGGAACTGCTGTCCGGCGATGCACGGGAAGGCCTGAAGTTCTGCGGATTCAATGCCGCAAAACCGGTTATTCTCGTCATCGGAGGAAGCCTCGGTTCCGTCGCTGTCAATCATGCGGTCCGTTCTATTTTACCAGAACTTCTGAAAGATTTCCAGGTGATTCATCTCTGCGGTAAAGATAAACTGGATGCATCCTTAAATGGTACCGAAGGTTACGTTCAGTTCGAGTACATCAAAGATGAGCTCCCGGATCTCTTCGCCGCAGCAGATCTGATCATCTCCCGCGCCGGCGCAAATGCGATCTGCGAAATCAGTGCTCTGGCAAAACCAAACATTCTGATTCCGCTTTCTGCCAATGCCAGCCGCGGAGACCAGATTTTAAATGCGCGTTCCTTTGAGCGTCAGGGTTACAGTAAAGTTCTGGAAGAAGAATCCGTGAATGCGCAGACTCTTCAGTCCGCAATCCGTGAGGTTTACGAAAACCGTCAGACCTACATCAATGCGATGAAGAAGAGCAGCCACACCGATTCCATCGGCCGCATCCTTTCCCTGATCCAGGAATGCGAACGCAAATAGTAACTACAGAAATCCCATTTCTCTGGCTTTGTCAGCAAAGTGCTGGCAAAGCCATTTTTTCGTCCGGGTCATTTTCACCCGCAGATTTCCGATGGTGATACCCATTTCGGATGCTACTTCCTTTTCCGAACGCTCATGCACCTTGATTTCACGCGTAATATAATAACCCGATTCATCATGATCTTTCAGTGCATCCATCACTTCCTGAAAAAAATGATTTCTCTCCTGCTTTTCTTCCTCTGCAAGCGTCGGAAGTTCCATCTCTTCCGCCCGAAGATCCTCATCCAGTTCGTTCCAGTCAAAACGTTGTGCTTTTCTTTGATAATCAATTCCCAGATTCTTTGCAGCGACACGGACCCAGCCTTCTACTCTGTCTTCATCCAGCGCATCAATATTCAGGTACAGTTTCACCATCGTTTCCTGTGCGATATCATCCGCATCGGCTTCATTGTGTACCACCTGCATTGCGGCTGAATAGGCTGTCATTACATACTTTTTATATATTTCTGAAAAGTTATTTTTGTCCATTGTTCTCCGCCCCTGTTCGTCTGTCATTGATTCTTTTTCTGGCTGCTGCCAGCCTTTTCTCAGGCCTTCAGCTCTGCCGTCACGCTCTCAATGATCTGCTCTTTTACCGCATCCTCGAGAGTTCCCTGCTTCCATGCAGCAATACCGGCATTGTCACCTTCATATCTTGGAATCAGATGCATATGGAAGTGGAATACCGTCTGTCCTGCTGCCTCACCATTGTTCTGTACCAGATTGAAGCCATCGGAATGAAGCGCTTTCGTCATGGCCGTCGCCATTTTTTTGCCAAGAATCATTGCTTTCGCTGCGGTTTCATCCGGAATTTCATAAATGTTTGCAAAATGCTGTTTTGGAAGAATCAGCGCATGTCCTTTTGTTGCCGGTCCCTGATCCAGAATGACACGGAACTCATCATCCTCATACAGTGTCGCGGTTGGAATTTCTCCGTTTGCTAATTTACAAAAAATACAATCCATGATCTTTTTCTCCTTTACTTTTTTTAATTTTTCTGTTGTTCCGAATCCCGTTTCGCACGGTTCCGAACAACTCTATTTTCTCACTATTTGTCGAAAAATGTCAAATAATGTAGAACACTTTTTGTTGCGCGCTCCCCCTTTTCAATGCTAAACTTTTGCCTAATCAAAAATCATTACCTACGCATCATAAGGAGGATACGGCTATGTCAAAAGAACCAACAACCAATTCACAGGGCTTATCGGAAGAATGTCACGCTATGATTTCCCGGATTTCACATGAGGTTCGAAATCCTGTTGCGGTTATCCACAGCTTTCATCAGCTTCTTCTTTTAGCGCATCCGGAGCTTTCCAACGATCTCTATTTTCAGAAAATCCAGGAAAATATGGCTTTTCTGAACTCCCTGCTCGATGAGCTCTCCTGCTATAATCATTCATATCGGGCGGTACGCGCTTACGTGAATCCTTATCTTCTGCTCCAGAATCTCTGTGCCGATACCGGCGTTCTCCTCGAAAAACAACAGATTTCCATTGAACTTGTCAAGGAATCTGCCATTCCGCGCTTTGCCCTTGATACCACGCAATTTCGTCAGCTTTTTCTGAACCTGATCCGAAATGCGGCGGAAGCAATGCCTTCCGGCGGAACGATCAAAGTCTCTCTCTGTTTCGACGGTGACTTTCTGACCATCCGTGTGCAGGACACTGGCTGCGGAATCCCCGCCGAGGATCTGCCGACTCTCTTTGACCTTTTTGTCACACATAAGAAAAACGGAACCGGCCTTGGACTTGCCATCTGCAAGGAAATTGTAACCGCACACGACGGCACGATTTCCGTTTCTTCCGTTCCCGGGGAAGGAAGCACCTTTACGGTCGTTTTCCCCTTTTCCTGATCCTTGCCATTCCCGGATAGAGAACCGCCATCAGGACTGCACCTGCCAGAAAACCGCCGATGTGTGCGAAGTTGTCCACATTTGAAGACTGGAATCCGACCAGTATCGAAAGGACAGCCATGACGGCCATCCGCCGGAAGGTGAGATCCTCCAGCCTTCCTTTCCGAAATGCCAGAAGAACAAGCATCGCTCCGACAGCAGAAAAAATCGCTCCCGAAGCGCCGGCGGAAACTGCCGGTGCTTCCCCTGTTTTCATCAGGGACAGTTCATGCAGATACGAGCACAGATTTCCGACGAGTCCGCCGCCCAGATAGATGACCAGATAACGGATCTTTCCAACTGCGCGTTCCAGGTAATCCCCAAGGAACAAAAGAAGCAGCATGTTGTTGATCAGATGCTGGATGCCAAAGTGAAGAAACATACTCGTAAACAGGCGATAGTATTCTCCGCTCTCAATCAGCGGCGCATACGCCGCACCGCAGTCCATCATATGTCTGGAGCTCTCTGTCCCTCCGGTCAGTGTGACTGCAAGGAATACCAGAATATTGCATACGACGATGACCAGATTGATGCTGTTTTTTGACCTCTTCCACATACGGTCCACGATATCTTCGTTCGGATCGTAACTGTTTTTCCTTTGTTCTTCCATTACATCATTTCCTTATTTGTGCTATTTTTTTATTATAATTTAACCTGAATTATTCACGGCGGAGCCGTGAAGGTGGCTGAAAGCCACATAACTTCTAT
>ENA-OROP01000292-OROP01000292.1-human-gut-metagenome-genome-assembly--contig:-NODE-292-length-60704-cov-3.762074_pt1 | contig 60704 bp, 46 predicted proteins | sample MGYA00242132_ERZ509056 | MGnify/ENA primary metagenome ERZ509056 (study PRJEB26280, sample SAMEA2338768) | human gut metagenome | biome: human gut; feature: human-associated habitat; material: faeces...
TTTTTGTTAGAGGTTTACCTCTTAGTGAACCAATAAGCTTAACTAAGTGACATTGGTTCTGTGGATTTGCGCACTTACTGCGCTGACCAGGAGAAAACATAAGCTGGTGAAGCTGCTGAATAGTTGTGATTTCGTATAGGATCGTGAAAAGCGCGGATAACTGTGTCTGGAAATGAACGGGGAAAAGGTATGAGAGAGGAAATTCAAACCTTCATAAACTATATGGAGGAAGAAAAACACGCGTCAAAAAATACAACGCTTTCTTATCAGAGAGATCTGTTAAAAATGGCAGATTATCTGGAGGAAAACGGAATCACAGACTGCGGGAAAGTGACAAAGACGGCGTTAAATTCCTATATCCTTTTCCTGGAGAAAGAAGGAAAAGCAGCGTCGACAGTTTCGAGGGCACTGGCATCCACGAGATCGTTCTTTGGCTGGCTGTTTAAGGAAGGGAAGATCCGCCGTGATCCGGCAGATTCGATGCATGCGCCGAAGATCGAGAAAAAGGTGCCTGTGATCCTCACAGTTGACGAGGTGACGAAACTCCTGGAGCAGCCGTCCGGCGCGAATCCGAAGGAGATCCGCGATAAGGCAATGCTGGAACTCTTATACGCGACAGGGATCCGCGTGACGGAACTCGTGAATCTAAAGCTCTCCGATGTAAATATGTCCATCGGCTTTATCACCTGCCGCGATGAGCACAAGGAGCGGATGATTCCCTTTGGCCATGCGGCGAAGGACGCTCTTGCGAAATATCTGGAGTCTGCCCGTGAGACATTTTTAAAAGGAACACGATCGGAACTGCTGTTTACAAATTACAGCGGCAGAGCCATGAGTCGTCAGGGATTCTGGAAGATTATCAAATACTACGGGGAGCGGGCAGGAATCGAGGAAGACATCACACCCCACACTCTGCGCCATTCTTTCGCGGCGCACCTCTTAAGCAATGGCGCTGACATGCGTGTCGTCCAGACCATGATGGGTCATTCCGACCTGGCATCCACCCAGATGTACACGGCATATGCCATGGACAACGCGGTCAGAGAGGCGTACCAGGGAGCGCATCCAAGAAAGTAAAAGTGAAAACTTAGGCTGGAAGGTAAAAATCCCATCGGCGAAGCCGATTTTGAATGGATTGGAGAAGGAAAAACGCTTACTGGTCATCAGTAGTTGTTTATAAAATATGAAAAGAGCACCTGCGGCTTCAATGTTTTGGAAAATTCCTTAAAACATTGGAGCGCAAAGATGCTCTTTTTTCTATTTTACATGTGTGGTTTTCAGCATACAGATTCAAAGGAAGCTTTTTACTGCCCTATTTCTGATCGATCTTCGCGAGAATACTTCTGGCAACGGATAAGCCATTCGCGGATGCCTGCTGAAGTCCGCGGGTCACGGACGCACCGTCACCGATGGCGCGGAGGCCGTGGATGTTTGTCTCGAAGTCCTTATCGACAACGACCTTGTTGGAGTAGAATTTAACCTCCACTCCGTAAAGCAGTGTCTCATCGCTGGCGATACCCGGAGTTACCTTGTCGAGGGCCTTTAACATCTCCTTGATGTCCACCATGATGCGGTGCGGGAGAACTAAGGAAAGGTCGCCCGGAACGGCATCCTTTAAGGTCGGGATGATGTTGTTTCTGCAGAGACGTTCCTCCGTGGTGCGGCGGCCTCTCTGGAAATCACCGAAGGTCTGGACCAGGATCTTTCCGTCGCATAGCATGTTGGACAGCTGGGCGATATGTTTGCCGTACTCGATCGGGGTTTTGAAGGGCTTTGTGAAGTTCTTGGAAACCAGGATCGCAAAGTTTGTGTTGTTTGTCTTATATTCTTTTGATTTATAAGCGTGACCATTTACGACAGCCAGGCCGTTCTCATAGTATTCGGTAGCAACCTCACCGGACGGGTTCGTACAGAAGGTGCGGACCTTATCGTCGAAGGTCGGTGTGTAGTATACAAGCTTTGCCTCGTAGAGGTTCTTGTTGAGGAACTCCATGACCTCGTCGCGGACCTCAACACGGACGCCGATGTCGACGGTTCCTACTTCGGTATCGATTCCGTGGTCATCGCAGATGTGGGAGAACCAGTCGGAGCCTTCACGTCCGATGGCGGAGACGACCTCATCTGCGTAGTATGTCTCATCTTTATCGGTGATAACACCCCTTGCGGCACCGTCCTCGATGATGATATCCTTGACCATGGTGTTGAATTCCATGTGGATTCCGTTGGCGAGAAGGTGTTCCTGCAGTCTTGTGTAAATCTTATAGCCTTCCTCCGTTCCGAGGTGGCGGATCGGACACTCGATGAGCTTTAAGTTTGCATTGATGGCTTTCTTGCGGATCTTGCGGATCTCCTGCTGTTTGTCAACACCGTAGACGTTCTTATCAGCGCCGAACTGCAGATAGATATCGTCGGATTCCCGGATGAGTTCAGTTGCCTTGTCATATCCTAAGATCTCCGGCAGATTTCCGCCGACATCCGGGGAAAGGGAGAGCTTGCCGTCGGAGAAAGCTCCTGCTCCGGCGAAACCGGTGGTGATAGAACATGGTTTGCAGCCCACGCACACCTTTGTTTTTCTCTTCGGACAGACACGTTTCTCGATCGGTCTTCCTTTTTCAATCATTAAAATATTCAGTTCAGGTTTTTCTTTGATCAGCTCATACGCGCAGAAGATTCCGGACGGGCCCGCGCCGATGATGATCACGTCAAAATGTTCTCCGGATTTCATATCACAAGTCTCCTTTCGGGTGAGCGAATACGGGCACCCAGACAGGGAGCACTCCTTGCACACCATCCTTTATCGTATCATAGTTCCCATTGGTGCGCAAGGCAAGTGTGAAGAAAATCACGAAGATGGAGTCGCGAAAATCAGCAGATCATTTTCTGGAAAGACACAGGACAGCGGTATATATACCAGAATGTGTGGAAAGTCCATAAAAGTCGGTTTCCCACGCGTATCTGTATATGCATGATCTGCATAAAAAGATAAGGACATAGGGGAAAACAAAAAATATTATTGGTTTAATTGTCTAAAAAATAACGTTAAACAAAAGATTATTAAGTAAAATGATAAAATACTTGATTTATTTAACACGCCCGTGGTAGAATCAGCAATATATTAAGAAACGAATTCAATAAGACGTTTAGGAGTAAATAAACATGTCTGCGAGGGGCAGACATCACCGGTAAAAAATAGATTGCAAGAGGAGAGGATCATATGAGCAGATTGGAGATCATGTCCCCGACCCGCGCGCGGATCGTGATGGAGGGACTTTATAAAGATCTGGAACGAAGAATCGAGTCAAGCCCGCCGGGGCTCTGTCCGGTTGATATGGCCAGAGCATTTCTGGAGCTGTGCCATGCGCAGACCTGTGGAAAGTGTGTGCCGTGCCGGATCGGTCTCGGACAATTGAACCAGCTGATCCGGGATGTGTTAAACGGAAAAGCGACGATGGACACGCTGGATCTTATGGAAAAGACAGCACTGTCGATCATGGATTCCGCCGACTGCGCCATCGGCTATGAGGCAGCGAACATGGTCTACAAGGGACTCATCGGCTACCGCGATGACTATGTGGAGCACATCAGGAACGGGCGCTGTACCTGTACCTACAATCAGCCGGTTCCCTGTGTCGCAATCTGTCCGGCCCATGTGGACATTCCGGGCTATGTAGCGCTTGTGGAAGAAGGAAGATACGCCGACGCGATCCGCCTGATCCGGAAGGACAACCCGTTCCCGACCACCTGCGGCTTTATCTGCGAGCATCCCTGCGAGGCAAGATGCCGCCGGAACATGGTGGACGATGCGGTCAACATCAGAGGCCTCAAGCGGTTTGCGGCGGACTACGCAGGCTTTGTGAATCCGCCGGAATGTGCTCCGTCAACGGGAAAGAAGGTCGCTGTCCTCGGCGGAGGCCCCGGAGGCCTTAGCGCAGCTTACTACTTACAGCTTATGGGACATCAGACTACCGTTTATGAGATGCTTCCGAAGCTTGGCGGCATGCTCCGCTACGGAATCCCGAACTACCGTCTCCCAAAGGATCGGCTGGATGACGATATCAACGCAATCTTAAAGACAGGAGTGGAAGTAAAACAGGGCTTAAAGATCGGCGTGGACATTACGATCCAGGAACTTCGGGAACAGTATGACGCGGTGCTCATCACCATCGGTGCCAGCACGGATAAAAAGCTTGGACTTCCGGGCGAGGACGCGGACGGCGTGCTCTCCGCAGTACAGTTCTTAAGAAGTGTTGGAAAAGACGAGATCATCGATCTGACCGGAAAAGAAGTCGTTGTCATCGGCGGTGGAAACGTGTCCATGGATGCGGTCCGAACGGCGAAGAGACTGGGTGCGAAGAAAGTCAGCATTTTATATAGAAGACGAAGAAACGATATGACAGCGCTGCCCGGCGAGATCGAGGGCGCAATTGCCGAAGGAATCGAGATCGTGACTTTAAAGGCTCCGGCGTCCCTGGATGTCGGCGAGGATCACAAGATCCACGGCATCTACGCGACCCCGCAGATGATCAGCGCGATCAAGGATGGACGTGCCAGCGTGAAACCGACAGGAGAGCCGGATGTCTACATCCCATGCGACATCCTCATCAAGGCCATCGGACAGGATATCGAGTCCGGACACTTCGAGAAGGCCGGGATCCCGGTATCCCGCGGCAAGATCGTCACCTTAAAGAGCGGCGCTTTTGAGAACATGCCTGGCGTATTCGCGGGCGGCGACTGCTCCAGCGGTCCGGCTTCCGTCATCAAAGCCATCGCGGCGGCGAAGGTCGTTGCGGCGAACATCGATGAATACCTCGGCTACCACCACGAGATCACCAGCGGTGTGGAGATCCCGGAGGCGAGCCTGAAAGACAAGACCCCGTGCGGACGCGTGAACTTAACGGAACGTGATGCCTGCGAGCGCGTCTGTGATTTCAACGCAGTGGAGAACTGCATGACCGAGAAGGAGGCGAAGCAGGAAGCTGGACGGTGCCTGCGCTGCGACCATTTCGGATACGGAATCTTTAAAGGAGGCAGGAGTACATTATGGTAAATATGATCATCGACGGAAAACAGATTTCGGCAGAGGAAAATATCACGATCATGGAAGCTGCTGAGAGAAACGGGATCCCGATCCCGAAGCTCTGTTACTTAAAGGGGATCAACGAGATCGCGGCCTGCAGAGTCTGCGTCGTGGAGCTGGAAGGAAAAGAGAAGCTGATCACATCCTGCAACAATGTTGTGAAGGACGGCATGGTGATCTACACCAACAGCCCGAAGGTCAGAAATCATAGAAGAAATACGGTACAGTTATTATTATCCCAGCATGATAACCGGTGCGTTGTCTGTCCGAGAAACGGGAACTGCCAGTTACAGCAGGTTGCTTGCGACCTGAATATCCTGGACATTCCGTTCAGGCAGGAACCGGAATACCAGCCGTGGGATAAGGATTTCCCGCTAATCCGCAATTCCGCGAAGTGCATCAAGTGCATGCGCTGCGTGCAGGTCTGCGACAAGATCCAGGGGCTTGGCATCTGGGATGTGGAAGGAACCGGCTCCAGAACGACCGTGAATGTAGCGGGACATAAGACGATCCGGGAAGCTGACTGTGCTCTCTGCGGTCAGTGTATCACCCACTGTCCGGTTGGAGCGCTCTCCGAGAGAGACGATACGGAGAAGGTCTGGAAAGCGATCGAGAATAAGGATAAGATCGTGGTGGCCCAGGTTGCCCCGGCGGTGCGCGCGGCCTGGGGCGAGGAACTCGGACTTACGGACGAGGACGCGCCGGTGGGCAAGATCTTTGATGCTTTAAAACGCATGGGCGTGAACTACGCCTTTGATACAGTATTCTCTGCGGATCTCACGATCATGGAGGAGAGCACAGAGTTTATAAAACGGTTTACGAGCGGCGAGCTGAAGGAGAGACCGATGTTCACGTCCTGCTGCCCCGGCTGGGTGCGTTTTGTGAAGACCCAGTTCCCGTACATGGTGAACTATCTCTCCACGGCGAAATCTCCGCAGCAGATGTTCGGCGCGGTCATGAAGACATATTTCGCGGAAAAGCTTGGTGTTTCTCCGGATCAGATCTTTACGCTGTCCATTATGCCGTGTGTGGCAAAGAAAGGCGAGCGGGAGATGGATCTCTTCTACGGCGAGTATGCCGGACATGACGTGGATGCGGTGCTCACGACGCGGGAACTTGTAAAGATGATCCGCTCCGCCCATATCCGTCCGGATACCTTAGTGGAGATCCCCAGTGACAGCCCGATGCACGCGGGAACCGGAGCGGGCGTGATCTTCGGAGCGACCGGCGGCGTTATGGAGGCGGCTCTCCGCACCGCGTATTTTACCTTAAAAGGCGAGAATCCTCCAGCAGACGCTTTTAAAGCGGTCCGCAGCGGAGGTTTTCAGGAGAATGCCGGAGTTCAGGAAGCGGAATTTGCCATCGGTGACATCAAACTCCGCACAGCAGCGGTCAGCGGACTCGGAAACACGAGAAGACTTTTACAGCAGATCGAGCGCGGCGAGGTCCACTACGATTTCGTGGAAGTCATGGCCTGCCCGGGCGGCTGTGTCGGCGGAGGCGGACAGCCGATCCACGATGGTGAGGAGCTGGCGTTTGCGAGAGGCAGAAAGCTCTATGCGCTGGACGCAAAAGCTGATATCCGCTACTCTCATGAAAACCCGGATATCAGGGAGATCTACAGCGATTTCTTTGGAAAGCCGATGTCCCATAAGGCGCATATGCTGCTGCATACGGAGCATTGGAAAAATAATTAAAGTGTCAGTTAAATTACGGATACAGGAAAAGCACGCAGATGCAGGAAGCAGATGCGTGCTTTTATCTATTTTGCAAAGCGGATAAATAGTAAAAATAAGGTCCTCTGGTTTCATAAATCGGGATAAAAGGCAAAAGATAGAGGACGTATATGTTTAAATCGCAGAATGAACAAAGATTTAGTTGATTGATGTTGATGTCCCCCACTCCTGCAGCGCTTTCGTCACCTTCGCATACTTTCTGTCCGGGACCGGAAGTACGGTTCCGTCGGTCAGGGTGATCTCGAAACGGCGGATGGACTGGACGAAAAGCGGGTTTACCATGAAGCTGGCGTGGACCCGCAGGAAAATGTCACTGTATTTTTTCTCGAGCTTTGAGATAGATTCCGTGGAATTGAACTCGCCGTTTAAGGTATGAAAGACCGTGTACGGGGAGCGGGATCCTGTCTCAATGTAAAGAATCGAATTCGCTGCCAGAAAATGACATACATGGTTCGATCCGGAAATCGTGATGCGGGGGCCGGTTGCAGGCGTGAGTGTCGTCGGGACTTTCATTTCATCATAATGGACCGGATAGATCTTATCACGGTCATCGTATGGAAAAGCGTTGGAGATATGGATGACAGCGGCTTTTGGAACCAGATGCTTTTTTCCATCGGGGCCGGTCACTTTTTTATCTCTCCAGGTGAAATGAAGCCTCTGGTCATGAACCGTCATTGCACCGTTTGGATAGTATGTATACACGAGATAGGTCAGAATGATCTCGCAGGCATGAGTTCCGCAGGAGATTGGTGTGGCGGAGATATTGCTCATCCGGAATGTCAGATGGTGTCTCCCTTCCTCCTGAGTGAAGGCGTTTAAGATATTTTCTTTTCCCTGCATCCACTGTCTCTCGGCAGGACCGATCCAGAGAAGATCGTCGTCGATGGCATCGAAGAACGGCTGCAGGCGGTTTTCGTAGTATTCGGTGATAATGTGTACGGATTGCTGGATCTGTGCGGAAATGTTCATAGATTCCTCCAATGAGGGCATGGGTCAAAAATTTTCGATTCATTTTATCATGCCGGAATGAAAAAAACAATTGATTTCGTGTCGAAAATGAAAAGTGAAAAGATCGTGAATTATGGTGTATTTGATACATGAAATCCTGCATTTAAAACCGGAGAATTGAACACTATGGGTTTGAATGATAAAATTGTAGAAAAAACGAAAATAAAAGAAAACGAAACGAAATAAAATAAATATTCTGTATTTTTACAACTCGTGCAGAAAAACGACATCTTGTGCAGGAGATGTTGACGAAGAATGTCGAACATGTAAAAATGAAAAAAGTCAGGACTTTCGGAATCGGACAGAAATATATTTGCGGGAAGGAGGATACAGGAATGAAGACAGCAGAGGTTCTGGATCAGACAGAAACATTTGAGACAGCAGGCTTTGATATTTTGAATCATGTCGGAAAGATCACACAGGTAGATATGCCGATGGAATACGGAAGAGTCTGTCTGGCAGAACAGGTCGGAAAACACGCAGCCCTATTTCTGGACTTCACACAGGAACTCGATACGGTAGAGGAATTTATCCTGTGGATCAACGAGAACTGTAAAAGACAAAGCATACCTGTAGAGATGAGAGATCTGTATGAACTTGCTTCTTCAGAGAAACTTCTTCCGGAAATCAAGCGTTACCTGACTGCGGAGATGGCTGTCAGGATCACGGAAGCGGCAGGTTTGGAAAAGCTGGTGTCGATTTCCGGGATCCGGTATCTGAATTCCCGTGAAGTGATGTTTTTCGGGGGACGTCTGATGGAAAAGCTTACGGAAAGAATGAAAGTTGTTGTCTGGCTGGACTCAAAAGGACAGGAAAATTTATCGGAAAACCGTTTGAGGGAAATGTTTTGTGGAGAGATCTTCCGGCTGCGGCCGGAAAGAATGCTCCTTCCGGAAAAAGACATCAGACAACTGGCCGATATCAGGCTCTCAGGCCGTTCTGCAGAAGAAAAAGATCATATTGCAGCTGAATTGAGAAGATATTTTGGCGGATTTCCGGCTGGAATATGCTATGCGTTGGATCTCATGGCAAACGGGGAGAAACGGATTCCGGTAGAAGATCTCTGCAGACTGAAGGGACATCCGGTCTATGGACAGTATGGGAGAAACTGTCTGACAAAGCGTTTTACGGAAAAAGGAATGAGTATTTTAAAAGCCCTCTCCGGGCGGGAAAAAATCGACGGAGACACAGCGAAAAGGACATTAGGGATCCCGTGGGTTGGGGAATACCTGAAGTTCTTAAAGGAAGAGGGAGTTCTCCTGTATGATCAGAAAGAGAAGTGTTATCTGTTTCCGGGGATGTTTCGGGATTATCTGCAGGTGCAGGGAGAAAATAAAACCATCTTTGAGTACAGAAATACGGAGGAAGATGAGCAGGAGACCAGCGCGGGAAAAGTCCGGATCAAAAGCTTTGGAAGCTTTCATGTCCAGTACCATGGTGAAGAACCGAAGTGGCGGACAAAAAAGACGAAAGAACTGTTTGCGTTTCTATTTAATAAACAGGGGGTTCCGGTGAGCCGTGACGTGATCATAGGAAGTCTTTGGCCGGAACTTGAGGAAGATAGAGCCAGAAAACTTTTTTATACAACCATGACGTATCTGCGAAAAAATCTGAAGGATACCGGGATACCGGAGCTGATCATATGCAGGAAAGGAATGTATTATCTGGATGTTGGAAAGACGGAATCAGATTATTCGTCGATTATGGCGATAAAGGGACAACTGGAGAATGAAAACTGGATGGAGCTCTGGAAAATGCCGGATATCAGAGAGCTTTATGGGGGTGCTTATCTGGAATTCTGTACAGAAGAGTGGACTTATGGGATCCGGGCTTATATGGGACGCATTGTACAGCAGTGTCTGAGATCTCTGGGCTCTTATAAAATGAGAATCGGGGAGACGGCGGAGGCCGCGGAATATCTGGAATTGTTCAGAAATGAGGACCCCTATTCGGAAGATATCGCAGCGATGCTGATCACGGCATACGGAAGACTTGGTGATTATAAAAACGCAAACCGTGTATATAGAGAATATGAAGACCTTTATCTGCGGGAGTTTGAAGAAAAGCCTGGTCCGGAAGTCAGAAAGGCGTTTGAGGGCTGCAGAAAGAAATGGTGATGGAATGACGGATCTGGAGAGACGGATCGGGCTGGTGCGGGAACGCTGTTCTCTGACAGCCTTTGGAGCATTTGCGCTGGAGCTTTTATTACTTGTTGAGTGGGATCCTGATCTGAACGGGACCAACGGGATCTATCCTGATGAGCTGATCCGGGCATGGGAAAAGAATAGACCGAATGCGGAAGCTGGGGGAAAAACAGACCGGGCGGAGCTTGATAAGGAGATCCGCACGATTGCCGGAAGGAACGTGGAAGAAGCGTCTGGCCGAATCATTTACCGCATCAGGGAACAGGTTCTGAGATTTATTGAGCAGGAATTTCCTCCGGATCCAGATGAGTTTTTTCTGGAGATTTTTTCGAATTTTGAGAAAGCGGAGGAACCGGATCCGGAGCGGAGTGTATACAGGGATATGATCCGGGTCGAACAGAAAAAGAAAGAGCATTCAGACGGATGGATCCTCCTGAATCTGGCTGGAAAAGACGGGAGCGGGAGGCTGGAGAATGTAAAAGCGTTCTGTCGTGAGAAGAAAATGGGGCTGATCCTTCTCGATGGAAGCTCTTTGCTGGAACTCGGGCGGGAAAAATTCCGGAGTATGTTTGGAGAGCTCGGGGTGAATGCCCTTTTAAAGGAACGTGTGATCGCTGTAATCTGGGAAGATGCACTGGGGGAACGGGAACTGTTCCGGGTTCTGAGGGAGATGGGGCATGAATGGGACAGACTTCCTGTTTTAGTGATAATTATCACGGAAACGCCGCTGCGTCCGGTAATTCCGGGGTCAGCGCAGGTTCCCGCAGTGTTTGAGATCCGGGAACCGGATCCATTTGCCAGAAAAGACATGGGAATGCGGTACGCGAAAAAATGGCAGATTCCATTTGAAGACGGATTCGGGGAAATGTGGCAGAGATTCCGTTTCACTCCGGGGCAGTTCCAGAACGTGCTGGAACAGGCGAAGGATATGGCTTTTGCGCGCAATGCGGAAATTCCATCGAGGGAAGAACTGAGAATTGCATGCAGGAGGCAGGCAGAGTACCGTTTTCATGGGAAAGCAGTATTGATCCGTCCACAGTTTGTCTGGGAGGATCTGGTTCTTCCGGAGATGTCGAAGAAGCTCCTTCAGGACATCTGCAGCCGAAGCAGAAATCAGGAGCTGGTATATGGTACCTGGGAATTTTCAAGCAGATTTCCATATGGTCTTGGGACATCCATTCTATTTACAGGTAGCCCGGGGACCGGAAAAACGATGGCGGCTCAGGTCATGGCAAATGAACTGGATCTGGAGTTGTACCGCATCAATCTGTCAGCGGTGGTCAGTAAATATGTGGGAGAGACGGAAAAAAATCTCAATATGATTTTTGAAGAAGCGTCAAAAAGTCTCTGTATCCTGTTTTTTGACGAGGCAGATGCCCTGTTTGGAAAACGGACGGAGGTAAAAGACTCTCAGGACAAGTATCAGAATATGGAGGCGGCATTTCTCCTGCAGAAGATGGAGGATTACGACGGAATCAGCATTCTTGCCACAAACTACCAGCAGAATCTTGATGAGGCATTTAAGCGGAGAATCCAGTACGTGGTGGAATTTTCCATTCCGGATGCAGGGGAGCGGCTTGAAATGTGGAACCGGGTATTCCCTGAGGCATGTCCGGTCAGAGAGGATGTAGATCTGCAGTTTTTGGCAGACCAGTTCGAGCTGACGGGAAGCAATATCAAAAACATTGCCGTAAATTCCGCGTTCCTTGCGGCAGCGGACGGCAGGGAGATCGACATGAGCCACATTCTCCGGGCACTTCAAAATGAATTTCAAAAGAGCGGGAAACGGCTGACTGGCGCGGAGATGGGACAGTACGGTATGGTTTAGGAAAATATCTGGAGGAAATACCATGGAGTATGATTACAGGGAATACCGGAAAGATTCACAGGCTGTGCTAAGGGAGAAGAACAGCCGCAGAGAAAAGATGGATCACTTTCTGTCCTCCGAGGGACGAAAAAAGGAAGGACGGGAACCGGAAAAAAAGCTGGAAATCGGGAATTCTTACGGAACGTTTGAAATCGGGGTTTCGAAAGCAGCAGCGAAAAAGAACAGGGAAGATGTTCAGAAAGCTCCGGAAAAACTGGCAGTCATATCGGGACTCAGAAAAGATCGGAGAAAAGAACTCAGGGATTACGAATATGTCCGTGAAAATGGGGCTGTGCCGCTTCCGTTTCTGCAAAAGAGAGCGTTTGTGAATCCGCATGTGAAAGAAAAGAGCGCAGCAGCACTGAAACTGGATCAGGAAAAAACGGGAAGCAGGCTGACAGAGAGTCTTTCTTTGATGAGAAATCAGGGAAGGCTTGAGACGGTTCAGGAGATGCTGCCGTTTTTAGACAGTGAAAGAGAGAAAGAGGAACGGGCGCAGCTTCTGGAAGAACAGAGGACGGTGGGGAAACTCTCGACGGTGAAGAATCAGTATCTGGATCAGTTAAAGGAAAATGAACTTCACAAACAGAGGGAAAAGGAAAGATTTATTCAGTCGGTTGATAAGATCCTGAAGAATAGGAGTGAGGAATTGCGGGCAGAAAAACGGGTACATAACGGAAGTCTTGAGGAATATTTAAAGAAAGTATGGAAAAATGTTCTGACGAAAGATGCGGAGAAAGATGGGGATATAGAAAATAATGGCGAGAAGGAAGGATTTGTTTAGAAAATGTTTGGCAACTCCTGCTATGATATGAAAAACAAGTCGAATCATGACCGTTATGTGCGAGAAAGGAGAAATGAAGGTTATGGCTGAGTACTTATCACCCGGCGTATATGTTGAGGAGTTTGATTCCGGTTCAAAACCGATGGAAGGCGTTGGAACCAGTACCGCAGGATTTATCGGATTAGCGGAGAGAGGGCCGGTCGAAGGTCTTCCGCAGCTCGTTACAAACTTTTCCGACTTTAAGAGAAAGTATGGTGGGTATTTATCCGAGAATGAATTTGGCGAATATCGTTTCCTTGCGTACGCAGTAGAACATTTCTTTATCAATGGAGGCGCAAGATGCTTTATCGCCCGTGTAGCGCCGGAAGACGCGAAATGTGCGGCAGCAGTTGTTCCGTCAGAGGATAGTGCTGTTCTGACACTTACCGCGAAGAACCCGGGTATGTGGGGAAATAACATCCGCGCGGTGATCGCTCCGGCGAGCAAGGCGAAGACGCAGATCCTCGAGATCGTTCAGAATGCGTCCGGAAAAAAATATGTTGTAAAGAACGGCGGAGGATTCAATCCGGGAGATGTTGTAAGTTTTTCTGACGGAGAAAAGCTTGTCTACAACCGTGTCGTAAAAAATCAGGACAATATTCTTGAGTTTGAAAAAGAGTTTGAAGAAGATGTTGTTGATAAGAATCTGGTTCCGAAGAAAGTGATCAGCACATGTGAATTCACTCTGGAAGTCAGATATGAGGATCAGACAGAGGTTTACGAGAATGTATCCTTTAATATCGATGCCCCGAACTATATTGAGAAAAAGACCGCGAAATCTGACCTGATCACCGCAGCGTGTGCAGCAGGAGGAGCGGAGATAAAATCCCCGTTTGACGAGCTTTCTGCTGAGGGGGATGCGGTCGTAAGCGTTTCCTTTGCCGGTGGAAGCAATGGTTCCGTATCTTCGATCACTGCAGCGGACTTTATCGGATATGACAACGGAGCCAGCAGAAGAAGCGGAATTCAGGCATTCCTGGATAATGACGTGGTGTCTATTCTGGCAGTTCCTGGTGTTACAGATCCGAATGTGCAGCTCACCTTAGTTGCCCACTGTGAAAATCTGGGCAGCAGATTCGCAGTCCTCGATATGCCGAGGGACGCGAGAAAAGTCGATGACATGATCGCACACAGGGAGATCTTTGACAGCAGCTATGCCGCTTTATATCATCCGTGGCTTCAGGTCTTTGATCCGCTCGATAAAAAGAATTTTGCGATTCCGCCGTCCGGTTCCATCATGGGAATCTATGCGAGAAGCGACAACAGCCGCGGTGTACACAAAGCGCCTGCAAACGAAGTAGTCCGTGCCTGCGTGGGACTGGACTGCCAGTTTAATAAGGGAGAACAGGATATTCTGAACCCGAAGGGAATCAACCTGATCCGCGCGTTCCCGGGAATGGGAATCCGCGTATGGGGTGCGAGAACCGTATCCAGCGATCCGTCCTGGAAGTACATCAATGTCCGCCGTCTCTTTATCTTCATTGAGGAGTCCATTAAGGCGAACACGAACTGGGCTGTATTTGAGCCGAACGATGAGGTGCTCTGGGTTCGCGTGAAACGTACGATCGACGTATTCCTGACCGGAATGTGGCGCGGTGGTTCCTTAGCGGGAAGTGTTCCGTCAGAGGCATTCTTCGTAAACATCGGACGCGACACAATGAGTCAGGACGATATCGACAATGGACGTCTTGTATGTGTGATCGGTGTTGCACCTGTGAAACCTGCTGAGTTCGTAATCTTCAGGATTTCTCAGAAAACGAGTGATTCAGGCTCTGCCGAGTAATTGAGAGGAGAGATAAGACATGGCAGGATATCCGCATGGGAAATTTAACTATAAAGTAGAGATTGACGGCCTGGAGGCCGGGGGATTCTCAGAGGTTACCGGTTTTGATGCGTCCATCGATGTGATCGAATACCGGGAGGGCGATATGACACAGACACCGCTCAAGATCCCGGGACTGAAAAAATATGGAAATATCACTCTGAAACAGGGGCTTGTAGACTCCATGGTACTTTATGAGTGGATGACAGCAGGACTCGAGGGCGATGTGGAGAGAAAAACACTTACGATCACGCTCTTAGATATCGCGGGAAGCCCGGCTGCTTCCTGGCAGATCATCAACGCATGGCCGGTAAAATATACAGCACCGGATTTCAACGCGACATCCTCTGAGGTTGCGATCGAGAGTCTTGAAATCGCCCATGAGGGAATGACAAGAGTCTCATAAATACATAGCGGGAAATGGTAACGGATCCGGTATGACGGAACGTTGCGGAACATAAATGTCGGCTGGACTGCAGAAGAAGAAGGAGAGAATCCGGAAATTTTGCGGTCCGGCTGAACCTGCAAGAAAGGGGAACCAGCAATATGGCATTTCAGACCGAGTTTACATTTACGCTCCCAAGGGGCTATATCGATGATACGGGAATGATCCACAGGGAAGGGACCATGCGTCTCGCGAATGCAGCGGACGAAATTCTTCCGTTGAAAGATCCGAGAGTTCAGCAGAATCCGGGATATCTTACGATCATTCTTCTTGCGAGAGTTATCACGAAACTTGGTTCTCTTCCGGCGGTGGATACGAGGACGGTAGAGAAATTATTTACGATGGATCTGGCGTATCTTCAGGATCTTTATGAGAGGATCAACACAATGGAGATGCCGACCTACACAGGAATCTGTCCGCACTGCGGAAAGGAGATCAGGATCCCGGTAAATTTTATGGAGGCAGGTCAATAGAGACGTATCCGGCAGACAAAATCTACAAGGAAGCGGCATTTCTGGCCTATTACCTCCACTGGTCCCATGATGACATTATGGAGATGAGCCATTTGGACCGGATCCGGTGGTGCAGCGAGGTGTCGGGAATCAACAGCCGACTGAATGATGAGCCGGAAAATGTATTTAAGATCTAAGACCTGCGGCTTTGCCTGAGAGGAGTTCATGAGAAGCTGCCGGTATCAGATCCGGCAGATGACAGGGGGGTAAATATGCTGGGACATGGATTAGGAAGCTGGGCAGATCTGTGTGATAATTTTTCCTTCCGCGTGTTTATTGATAATCAGGAATTTGGTTTTTCCAGGGTAATGAATCTGGAGCAGGATCAGGAGGTTGAAGAATTTCAGGTCGGTGGAATGAATTTTGCGCCCCATATCGCGGTATCGCCGAATAAAAAGGGCGGGCGTCTGATTCTGGAAAAGGGCAAATGTTTTTCTTCCGGTCAGAAGCAGATCAAAAACTGGAGAGCCGGTTACCGGATCAACAGCCTGATCGATGTGTTCATATATGACCGTTCCGGATCATTTGCCGGTTCCTATGGGATCAATGGCGGAGTGATCGTAAAGTGGGAGGTTTCAGGACTGGACGGGCTTGGAAATGAATTGCTGATCCAGAAGTTTGAGATTGCGCATGCCGGTGTGCAGATGGGAGACGCAAGGACAGGCGGAACGGGGGCTTCTTTCCGTGGATAATATAGAAGCAAAAACAGGATCGATCTATAAAAAAGCGTGGTGATCGGATGAGAGACAGGCTATGGAGGATACGGCAGACGCCGCAGAAATTCCATTATCTTGACTGGTGTGAAAAAATTAAAGAAAAATATTCTTCGAGAGAGGAATATGGGTTCGCCGGAGCGACACTGACATTTTTGCAGGGAGAGAAAGAATCTGAGCAAAAAAAGAGCGGTGAAGAGCGCCGGCTGATGTTGTTTTTTCAGAATCTCATTTTTTGCTGGCAAAATTCCATCGGAGTGAAGATATCTATCGGAAATGCGCGGATTCTGGAAGAGAGCGTCAGGACTGCGTTGGAACTCTCGATGAAAAATCTTTCCATGGAAGAAGAAAAACGGTTTTCGCGCGAGGTGAAGATTGCCAGGGATCTTCTGGCTGGAAAAGGGAGAACGGAAGCGGAAATGCGGGAGAGTCCGGTATTCTGCCGTTGGCAGGATGGATTCAGTTGGGAGGAGATCAGCGGGATCCGGGAAATACGGGAATACGCGAACAGCCAGAAAAAGACATTGGAGATCCGCCGGGAGACTGCACGGATCAGGAGCACGGGACTTACAGGACATTTGGAAGAACTGCAGGGAAGTGCGGAGAGGGGTGCAGAAAGAAGTACAGAAAGAAGTACGGAAAGAAATACAGAAAGAAGTACGGAAACAGCTTCAGGCAGAAGTACAGCAGAACTCCCGGAGAGCCGCATGGTGTATCTGGAACCGGGAGAAAGAAAAAAAGATTCTGCAATGGAATCCAGGGAAACCACGGAGGTCAAAAAAAATATTGACCGGCTCCGAAAAGAGACGGCGATACAGAGAGAAAAACTGACGGAAGCGGAGAAAAAGCTTCAGACAGAACGCGTCGAGGCAGAAGCACGGATCTTAGAGAGAGAGAGACAGATAGAGAGGGAACTGCAGTTAGAGAAGAAGAGACAGGCAGAGCGGGAACTGCAGTCAGAGAATCAGAGACAGACCGAGAGAAAACTGCGGTCAGGGAAGGAAAAGCAGGCAGAAGAACAGGGGCCTAAAATAGATAGACAGCAGTTAGAAAAACGGCAGCAGACAGAAGAGAAACGGTTGTCGGAGAGTCGGAAACAGTTGGAAAGAGAAGTGCTGTCAGAGAGTTCGGAACAGCCGGAAGGAGAACCACAGTCAGAGAAAGAAAGGCAGATAGAGTCGGAAATTCATCTGCAGGAACAGAAAGAAGAATTGCAGACTGAATTCCGAAAACAGATAGAAAAAGAACTCCAGCGGGAAAGAGATTCCCAGAGAGAAGATTTGATCCGGAGGGAAGGACGGTTTCTACAATTTTCCGAAAATACAGATGAGTATGCAGAAACTGATATACAGGCGGAACCGGCGGGAAATGAACAGCTGGAGATGCCGGAGAGCCATCTTGTGTACCTGACACAGACGGAAAAACAGGAAGAGACACCAGGAGTGGGAGCTCTGAAAACGGAAGAAACCATTCTCCAGGCCAGCAGCCGGATACGGGAAGAAAAACGAGAGCTGGAAGATAGGACAAGGCAGTTCGAGTCGGAAAAAAAGCAGCTGGAAGAAAAGCTGTATAAGACAGAAAAGATCCTGCGGACCGAGAAACAGAGAGAGATAGACAATGTTCAGCGGATCGAGAAACAGCTGGAGACCGAGAGACTTCGACAGTCGGAAAAACTGCGTGAGTTGGAAAGATTTCAGCAGTCGGAAAAACTGCGTGAGTTGGAAAGATTTCAGCAGCCGGAAAAACTGCATGAACTGGAAAGACTTCAACAGAAAGAAAAAATTTCCGAATTAGAAAAACGATATCAGCTGGAGCAACATCAGACGGAACAACTACTGACACTGCAGCAGAAACAAGATACAGAAAAGCAGCAGGAGACTGAAAAAAGGCAGCAGGTCGAAAAACTACTGGAGATTGAAAGACAGCAGCAGATAGATCACCGGTCAGAACCAAAAAAAACTTACCAGTTTGAGAAAGTGTTGGAAACAGAGAAATTTCAGCAGGAGGTTGAAAAAGAGCGGCAGGAGAAAAAGAAACTTGAATCAGAGTTCATACAGCAGACAGGAAAAAAATCAGAACTGGAATTCCTGCAGCAGTTAGGAAAGAATTCGGAATCACAGTCTGAAATTGACCGGGAGAGCCAATGGGAAAAGCAACTGGAACTGGAACAAGCACCACTTCCGGAATTGCCGGAGGCACAGCTAATCTACAGGAATCAGGAAAATCAGTCAGGTTCTTTACCAATGGACAGATCGTCAGATCAGGATCAGACGCCCAGTCAGCGAGATCGTCTGGAGCAGTTTTTGCCGATGACGGCAGCCGGAAAATCAGCGCTGGTGGAACAAAAAATTATAAATGAGCGGACAAATGTTATTTTAAAAAGTCTGCTGTCTGAATTTCAGCCAAGTGCAAGGCAACCAGATACGATCATAAATCTTCTGACTTCTATAAATCGACCGGATAATAAAACAAAACTTCAGGTATTCATGAGCAGCCAGGAGAATCAGATGAAACTTCGGACGGTCATGAACGATCTGGGTAATGCAGAAAAAGTCCGGAGTCTTACAGAGTATCCGGAAAGTATAACGAAATTTCATACACTTATGAGCCTCCCGGAAAACGCGGCTAAATTTAAGACAGTTACCTCTCAAGCTGAGAATACAACAAAGTTTCGGACGATTATGAGTCGATCAGAAAGCGCAGCCGGATCTCAGTCAGGCGTGAATCCTATGTCAGGTGCGAATCCTATGTTGGCCGTAGCCAGCCGGATATCGGAATCAGGTGGATATCCATCAAATTCAGGATACTCGGAAATCCTGCCCGGCATCACAAGATTCCGCACGAGACGCGGTGCCCCGGGAAGTATCACGGAGATCCGCATGATATCGGGGATCCGGCCTGCTGTGCTGCAGATCCTCAAGACGGAAAATGACCGGTCGAGAGTCATCCAGAGCTTTGCTGGAACTGATCGCTTAAGAGTCATCCAGAGCTTTGCTGGAACTGATCGCTTAAGAAGCGCCCAGAACTTTGCAGGAATCGATCATTTAAGAGCAGCTCAGGATCTTGCTGGAATTCATCCGCTAAGAGTACTTCACAGATTTTCCGACATCAATCCGGCAAACAGTGTCCGGAACATGAATGAATCTGATCCGGAAATGATCCATATCCCGGATCTGGCCGGAGCCGTGAAAATCCAGTACGCAGATCATGGAAAGCACAGACAGGATCAGATAGCCTCAAATTCTGATGTCTTAGCAATGTCCGCAAAACTCACGCAGACAAGGGAAGAGACGAGGATCCTTAAACGGGATTCCGGATTTACAAGATCGACGCTCATAGAGCAGGAAAAGAAGATCAACGGACTTCGTCAGGAACTTCGCGAACAGATGCAGACAGTAAATGAAGAAGTAAAGCGCCTGATAAACACCCAAAAACAGGATGCATCCGTCCGGAATATGGCGGACCGTGTTATGAAGGAACTGCAGAAACAGTTCCGCACGGAGAAGATCCGCCGGGGCTATTAAAGCAGGAAAAATGACAAAGCAGGCAGAAGAACAAATACCGGTGCATATGAAGCACTGGAGCAGCTGCGGAATATCAGGGAAAGGAGCGGAACGATGGGATATGAGAAAGCGGTACTGATTCCCGAGGACGGGAAAAAGGAGATCAAGGTCCAGTTCAATCCGGCAGAGTACAACCTTTCCAGAAGTACAACCTACGCCGAAAAAAAGGTTCTGGGTCTGGATGACCCATTTACCCAGTATATCGCCGGGGAAGCTGAGACATTAAAGATTACGCTGATGTTTGATACATATATGCCTCCCGGAGAAAAAAACGCGGAGGAGAGTGGATCGGATGTGAGACTCCAGACAGAAAAAATCGCGAAGCTGATGGAACTGGATCCGAAAAAACACCGGCCGCCCAAAGTAACATTCCGCTATGGTTCCCTGATATTCAGCGGTGTGATCACGGAATTGAACCAGACATTTACGATGTTTCTGGCGAACGGAATGCCGGTCAGGGCAAAACTGGAAGTCACATTCCGCTCGATGGGAAAAGAAAATACCCATGTTCCGTTAGAATCCCCGGACAGGACGAAATGCCGGACGCTTTATGAAGGCCAGAGTCTGTGGGGGCTTGCTTACGAAGAATATGGCGATCCGGAAAAGTGGAAGGAGATCGCAAGGGAAAACCATATTACCAATCCGCTGCAGGTAAAACCGGGACAGGTGTTAAGACTGCCAGCCCTGTAAAACCGGACACAGGAGCAGAAAGATATCAGGGAAAGGAGGCGGCTTCATGGCTGATCTGATGACGGGAACCTATAGTACAGAAAATCTGCGGAGAGATAATGGCGGTTTTATGATACCGGATTTTTCCATTGAAGCAGATGGAAAACAGATCCGCCGGTCTTCAAAGAGCGGGACGCTTTTTATTGATTCCGTTCAACTGAAGCTCTCCGCCGATGCCTCCGGATCCCTGACATTTGATGTATTGAACGCCTATGATCTCGAAGCAAGGAAATTTTCGGATAAGGTAAAAGAAATGTTGAAACCGGGGAATGCGGTCAGCGCAAAGTTTGGGTATGCCGGAAATCTCGTGGAGATCTTCAGCGGATATATCCACAGCGTAAATTACGAGTACAATGACACTCCGACGATCTCTGTGACAGCGGTGGACATGATCCGGCTTATGCAGGACAACGAAGGCGGCGGACGGATCTATACCGGAAAATCTTATACGGAAATCTTTCAGGCGGTGATGAAACGCTACAGCTCCATCTGCCCTTCAAAAAACATAAAAGCAGATCCGCCGGCGGCAGTGGGGCAGACGCTGCAGATAGCGCAGAAAGGCAGCGATTACTCGTTCGTAAAGGATACGCTCTGCAGGTTAGAATGCCGGGAATTTTTCGTTCTGGCAGGAAAAGCGTATTTTATTGACGCATCCAAGAAAAAACAGTCCGTCGTGTCTCTGGAATGGGGACGGGATATCCTTTCTTTTTCCTGCGAGAGGAATTACATATATGAAACACTTCGGGTTCAGATGGTGGATCAGAACCGGCAGACGAAATCTCTGGAAAAGGAGATGACCTTTGAAGGACAACATCAGAAACGGGTGATCCCATCTCCCGGGATCAAGAATGTATCGATCGATTCAGAAGGAGATGCGGAGCGGGCGGTACTTCAGGTGAAAAAAGCGGTGGATGAAGAACGGCAGAAGGCAGTCCACTGCTCCGGAACCTGTATCGGAATCCCGCAGATCGTTCCGGGAAGAAGTCTGACGATCAGAAAACTGGATGCATGGATCGACGGGACGTACGAGATCCTGTCGGTGGAACACCGGATCGATGAGAATGGATATACAACACAGTTTGAGCTTGGCGGCTGATTATGGGGAAGGAGATAGAGCATGGATCTGTTTAAAGAAATTCTTGATACAAAAACATCGTCCTCATCCCCGCGATTCCGGATGCAGATGGCAGACCTTGCCACCGCGGTGGTGAAGGAAAACTGGGACAAAGAACATCCGGGCTGTGTCAAAGTGGAATATATTCTTGGTGCGGACGGTGCAAAGACATCCGACTGGATCCGGGTTCTTCACGGATATGCCGGAAAAGGATTCGGCTCCTACGCTCTGCCGGAGATCGGCAGTGAGGTCCTTGTGGGATTTATTATGGGAGATATGGAAAATGCGGTAGTTCTCGGCTGCCTGCACAACAGCGAAAACCCACTCCCGGAAAAGACTGCGAATGAAAAGAATACAGTCAAAGAAATCAGGACGAAGGGCGGCTACGAACTTACGATCTCAGAAGAAAAAGGGAAAGAAAAGCTCTCTGTGAAAACTCCCGGGGAGCAGATCCTGACGATCGATGATGAAAACCAGAAGATTGAAGTTCAGGATAAACAGGGAAAGGAAAAGATCTTAATTGATGGAAAAACGAATTCTGTCAGCATCACGGGGGATAAGAAGATCGAACTTGCAAGTAAAAGTGCGAAGCTTCTCCTTGACGGCGGTGCAAATAAGATCGAGCTCACTGCTTCGCAGATCAGCATCAACGGAAAACAGATGGCAGAGCTCAAGGGACAGTCGTTAAAGCTGGAGGGCACTTCTGTAGAGTTAAAAGCGAAGGGAACGATGAAAGCGGAAGCATCGGGAGTTGCCCAGCTCAAGGGAGCAATGGTAAAGATCAACTAAGGAGATGGAGGCGCAGGTATGGAAGAAAGAGAAAAGCGAGCGTTTTTGGGAACCGGCTTCCACTTTCCGTTGGAGATCGATGAGACCACGGGGCGGTTCCGGATGAGCAGTGAAGAGGAAAATATCAGAGAATCCATCAAGCTGATCCTGATGACAGGAAAAGGAGAGCGGGTCATGCGTCCGGAATTCGGCTGCGGTCTCAAACAGTATACCTATGAGACGATGGACTACGGAACGATGGTACAGATGGAGCGGGAGATCAAGACAGCGTTAGAACGCTGGGAACCGCGGATCGAGGATGTGGAAGCTTCTGTTTCGCCGGGGGAAGCACAGAACGCGCTGATGATCCGGATCGCGTTCCGGGTCAGGGCAACCAACAACCCGTATAATTATGTATTTCCTTTCTTTTTACAGGAAGGTTTTGAATAAATGACGAGAAGCAAGGAGGACGCTGTATGAAAATACCGGATATGAATGAAAAAAATACCAGGGCGTTTTTAGATAAAGTTAGAGAACGCGCGTCCTCCTACACCCCTGAGTGGCGTATGGATCTTGAAAATCCAGATGGCGGAACCGCGTTGGCATTATTGTTTGCGGGAATGTACGAGGATACGTTAAAAAAATATGCTCAGCTTCCGAGAAAAAGTATGCTGGATTTCTTTAACTGTGTGGGTACAGCTCTGGCACCTGCGCGGCCGGCCGGAGGATACGCGGTATTTGGACTTGTGAATCAGGAGGCAGATGGAACAGAGATCCGGAGAGGGACCGGACTTCTTGCCAGACCGGAGGAAGATCAGGAAGAAATCATATTTGAGACGAGAAACGATGTATATGTGACCCCATCGAGAATCTGTGACATGGTTCAGGTCATTCCGGAAAAAGACGGGATATACAGGATACACAGGGAAGAGGATCAGAAAGTACCAGGAAATTTTCCACTTTTTGAGGAATACGGAGAAAATGTTCAGGAACATACGCTTTATCTGGCCCACAATCATGTTTTCTACGTGAAAAGATCCGGAAGTATCCGTCTGACATTCAGAAAAAGCCGGAACCGGGAACCGGATGCCGCTGTTCTGAGAGCACTTGCGGATCCGGAGTCGGCATCAGTGGAGTATTCAGCAGGGGAACGGTTTGAGCCGTTTGCAAAGGTGGAAGCAGAACCGGAGACGGGAGAACTGATCCTTCATAAGGGAGAAAATCAGCCGGTAACAGAAAAATGTGAGCTGGACGGAACATACGCTTTCTGGATCAGGATCCGCTGCAGGAATGTGTCCCTGCTGTCGGAGCTGGAATTTGCAGATATCCGGGTGACCTCCCAGACTGAACGCAGTGTCCCGGATGTGACTTTGGCAGGCGGGATCGAACAGAGGGGGGAATATCTTCCCTTTGGTGAACAGATGGGACTTTATGAGGAAGTTTATTTCTCGTCGGAGCAGGCACTGTCCCAGAAAAACGCTCAGATCACCTTGTCGTTCCGGATGAATTTCCTCCGGATACCGTCGGAGACGTACGGACAGGATCGGAAGAGGGACTGGAAGCTTATCATGAAACGGACGGATTTTATTCCGGACCCGGAGTATGATATCGGGATCGACGAGGTGATCTGGGAGTATTATAACGGGAATGACTGGAGAAAACTTCCGGAGAGTGACAGATATTCCAAGGTGTTCCGGGCAGCTTCCGATCAACTGGAAAGAAAGACGGAGATCACATTCAACTGTCCGGGAGATCTGACACCGGTGCTCGTCGGGGCAGTAGAAGGAAGGTATATACGGGCAAGAATTTTAAAAATGAATAATCTGTATCGGTGGAACGGACAGTATATCACTCCGGTTTTAAGAGATACAGGATTTGAATACCGATATCATGAGCCGTTTCCGATGCCGGAGCTGATAGAACGGTTGAATAATATGAGATCCGACAGGATCTACCCGGAAGATCTTTTCCGGGCTGGAAAAGATCTGAAACCGTTTGTCCCGCTGGAGGAGGAAAGTGAGACGTTATATATAGGCTTTGACCAGCCGCTGCGGCAGTGGCCAATCCGTATCTTTTTCAAACTCCGGTCAGGCAGTCAGAATGGAAATCTCCTGAGGTACGAGTATTATAACGGAAAAACCTGGAAAGCACTGAACATGATCGACGGAACAGAAGGTTTCGGCCGGATCGGAATCGTTACATTGCTCGGAAATTCCGATTTTATGCCGGGAATCCTGTGGGAAAAAGAGAGGTTCTGGATCAGGATCAGGAAGACTGGAGATGAACGGAATACAGAAGCTTCGCAGCGCACGATGATCCAGGAGATATGGATGAATGCCACGGAGATCACGGCGGAGGAGACCATGGATCAGGAGGTCTTTTCCATAGAAGCAAACGAAAAAAATGCTGTGTTCCGTCTGGCAGCAGGAAATATTACAAAAGCGGAAGTATGGGTGCAGGAACACCGGGAATATTCCGAGGAGCAGCTTGCGAAGCTTCGGCAGGATTATGAAATCCGAACAGAAAAGACGGAGGACGGAACCGTGAGACATGTCTGGATCCGCTGGGAAGAACGGGAAAATTTCGCGTCCTCGACTGAGACAGACTGCCATTATATGCTCGATAAAAATGAGGGAATCTTACAGTTTTCTGATGGGATCCATGGAAGGATCCCGGATGACTGCGGTGAAGCTTCCATCCGGGTCAGATACCGGTGCGGAGGTGGAAAACGCGGAAATGTGCCGGCGGGAGCAGTAAACAGGTTCCGGGAGACCACCGGTTTTGTCAATCAGGTCATAAATCCAATGGACATGTCCGGAGGTGTGGATCGGGAAAATGTGGAGACAGCGATCCAGAGGCAGGGGCGGGCATTCCGCCACAGAGGACGTGCGGTGACTGCCGGAGATTATGAAGCATTGGCGATGGAAAGCAGCGGCAGCATCCTGAAAGCGAAATGTTTTCCGGGACAGGGGCGTGTGAATCTTGTCCTGCTGCTGCGGGAGCATAACCGGGAATTGGAAAATTTTGATCTGGTAAAACGGGAATGCCTTCAATACATGGAGGACAAGATTCCGGCGTCCCTTCTGGAAAACAGGAAATTCCGGATTCTGGAACCGCAGTTTATCCATATGGCGGTGAAGGCCGAGATCCGTGTGAGGGATATGAACCAGATTTTAGAGACGAGACAGAGGATTTTAAAAGCACTTCATCTGTTTCTGAACCCCATGGAGGGGAATTTTCAGGGAAATGGCTGGGAGATCGGAGTGGTCCCGAACCAGATCCAGATTTTAAATGAACTTCGGGGAGTTCAGGGCGTGGAGATTGTAACGTCGCTGAGACTGATCCTGCAGACGGAACAGAATGGAAGACTTGTGGAGCTTGATACGGAAGAGCTCGAAAAATTCCCGTATGCCGTGGCTGTAGAGGGAGAGCATCAGATCGATATAACAACGGGAGGTGGAGCAGATTGATTCCTACGATTCGGCTGGATGAGGAAAATTTTCAGGAAATCTTTGAGACGGCGAGAAAACGGATTCCGCTCCTGTACCCGGAATGGACAAATTTCAATGAAAATGATTCTGGAATTGCGCTTTTGGAATTGTTCTCATGGCTGAAGGAAGTTCAGGAATTTCATCTGAATCAGGTCGGACTGGAACATGAATCCGTATATTTAAAATTACTGGGCATCGAAAGAAAAGAAATCTGTCCGGCAAGGACAGTGGTAACCTGTTGTTCCGTGAAAGAGGAGACGGAGCTGCCGGAAGGTTTCCAGTTCCACGCAGGAGAGATCCCGTTCTGTTCTGTGGAAAGGACAAGGCTTTTTTCCGGAAAGCTTTGGCGGGTGCGTACAGGAAATACAGGAAGGCAGGGATATGTCTCGGAACGGGAGTGGGATGGATCCGATACGGGATGGAAACTTCCGGTTTTTACGGAGACACCGGAATACGGCAATTTTCTGGAAATGGAGTTTGCCGGAAAGATGACAGGGGGACAGACCTTTGGATTCTTCTTCCGCCTTCCGGAAGAACGGAGCGCAAAAAGAAATCCGGTTTCAGAAGAGTTTGAGCCGCTGGTGGGGATCCGGGCGGAGTGCAAAGATAACGGTTCAGATAGCTGGAAGATATGTGAACTTGTGCGGGATGATACACACGCATTCCTGTACAGCGGAATCATAAAGATCCGGATCCCGGATGAGATGGGAGAATCCGGCGCGGACAGGATCCGGTTTGTGTTTTCGGAAGGAGAATACGATGTAGTACCGGTACTCTCAGAGATCCTCTTAAATCCTGTGGAGCTCTGCCAGATGGAGCAGATCGGGGGGAGGATTCTGGGGGAGGGGACAGGATTCCCAAATCAGAGATTCCCGCTGGAGAGCGCCGGGACAATTCAGGCCTCAGTGGAACTGGAAGCAGAAGTTACTGAGCATCCGGGAATATTTGAAGCCTGGAGACGTGTCAGTGATTTTTCCGGATCAAAGCCGGAAGACAGACATTTTGTGGTTGACGGAGAGAGTGGAGATATCTGCTTTGGAGATGGAATCCACGGATTGCCGCCGGAAGGAATCATCCGTCTGATACGGCTTGGCAGGACAGAGGGAGTCGGCGGAAATGTAAAAAAAGGCCAGATCCATCCGGGGAGGTCAGAGGAAGAAAAGATCCATCTGTTTGAGGCGTGGAATTTTGAGGATGTAACAGGCGGAGCTGACAGGGAGTCCACGAAAAGCTGTTTTGAGAGATTTGAGGCAGAACTCGCGAAAAAGTATTCTGCGGTCACGAAAGCGGATTATGAGGAGCTTATAAAGCGCGCGCCGGGACTTCTCATCGAGCAGGTAAAGGTCGTGAGAGCAGATTGGGAACATAACCGGATCGTGGCGGCGGTAAAGCCCTGGTCAGAGAAAAAATGCCCGCAGCTGAGTGCCGGATACCGGAAGAACATCACGAAATTTATGGATAAGAAAAGGATTCTGGGAACGGATCTTCAGATCGCTGAACCGGAATATATCCAGATCCGTGTCTATGCGGATCTGGAACTTGTCGCGTGGTACAGGGATACCGAGCAGGTGTTAAAAGGAAAGATCCGCCGGTATTTTGAAGAATTTTGTTCGGACTTTGGGAGTCCGGTGTTATACAGCGGACTTTACGGATTTCTCGATGGACTGCAGGGAATCCGAAGAATCCGGTCGCTTACAATCGATGCGGCTGGACAGGGGATTCTCAGGAATGTGAACGGGGATGTTTTTCTTCCTTCCGCGGGACTCGCGGTACTGGAACAGATCCAGCTCAGCGTATCCTACACAGGATAAAAAGGAAAGATGGGAGTACCAGATGGCAGAAGACAGGAAATACTTTATCTTTAATAAACCGATGGACTACCGGAGAGGAACGGTGGATAGAATGAATGCCGCAGACGGGATCCTGAGGCTGACCGGGGCGGAACCGGGCTGGTTTTTCTCAAGAGTTCTGGACAGCAGGGAAGAGGAGATGACCTGGCACCGTCTGAGAACTGTATGCGCGGAGAGAGACGGCGGATGGAACATGACTCTTTACAGCAGTGACAGCCGGTTTCTTGTATGGGGAGATAACAGCGCACCGGTGGACGAGGTTCTGGCGGATCCGGAACTCTCTCTGGAAGAGAAAAAACAGCGGATGAGCTCCTGCTTCGCGAAAGAGATCCGGGGAGAAGCGGATGTGCTGCTGTTTGACGTAAGAGGCAGATATCTCTGGTTTCTTCTTGAGGCCGGGGGCGCGGCGGGAGATTTTGACGGGATCACAGAGATCCGGATCGATTTTCCGAAACAGAGCTGGGTCTCCTGGCTGCCGGAGGTCTATCAGGGAAGTGGAAAGAACCGGGATTTTCTGGAGCGGTATCTCGGTGTATTCCAGAGCTTCTATGAAGAGCTGACGGAGAAGATCGGACGAAGCCCGGACCTCTTTGATCCAGACTGCGCGCAGGTGGACTTCCTTTCCTGGATGGCAGGCTGGCTGTCCATCGAGGACATTCCGGCCTGGAATGAAGAACAGTTGAGATATCTTTTAAAAAATGCCCTGCGGCTCTACCGGATTCGGGGAACTGTAGAATATCTGAAGGAAATGCTGACCTTATACAGGGACTGTGAGGTGTATGTGGTGGAACATTACCAGATGCAGGAGAGCGATCCGGAAAAGATCCGCAGATGGAAGAAACTGTATGGTGACAGCCCTTATACAGTGACAGTCCTGATCCATACGGGACAGAATGGAGGACAGAAGGAATACAGGACCTTCATGCAGATTGTGAGACATGCGGTTCCGGCACATATAGACTGCAGAATCGTTCTGCTGACTCCCTACATCTTTCTGGATCAGCACACGTATCTTGGCGTCAACAGCCGGCTTGGTGAATATCGTCCGATGCAGTTAGACGGATTGTCTGCCATGCATTTTTCACGGATCGGACAGTTGTAAGAGAAAGGAATACAGCCAATGAAGAACATGAAGTATTTTCCCTTTGAAAGAAATAAATATTTTTACGGCAAGCTTCTGACTGTGGATGACTTTGAAACAGAACAGAGATATATGAATGATAAAAGACGAGTACTGAACCGGTTTTTATATGGAACCGGAGTGGTATGTGGACTGAATGTAGTCCCGATCGATGACATGACAATTTCTGTGGAACCCGGACTTGCTCTGGATTTTTCCGGCCGGGAGATCGTTGTGGATACACCGGCAGTAAAAAAATTGTCCATGATCGATGGATTTGATTCTTTTATCAGGAGCGGTGACGAAAAGAAATATCTGTACCTCTGCATGGACTATAAGGAGACGGAGAGGGAACCGGTCCACAATGTGACCGGGGAGAGCGGGGTGGAGTATAACCGTTATCAGGAAGGCTACGAGCTTACAGTGACGGAGCGGGAGCCGTCCCAGACGGTGCTTTCCGATGCGGTATTTTATGAACATACATCAGTGATCTATATGGGGAAAGGCGTGAAGATCACCCAGACATGTCCGTCCTATGCGTCCTGCGGAGATACATTTGAACTTAAGATCCTGGTGGAAAATATGGGTCAGGGCCAGTCGATTCGCTTTTCCTACGATCTTGGACTCACATGTCTGGAATATGCCGGGGAAAACCATCTGACCGTCATGTTTGACGAGGAAAAGCATCAGAAGGAAGACAGATACGAGATTATTTACCGTGTGAAGGCGAGTTCTACAAAGAATGCGGAAGGAATCCTGGAACTCGCAAAGGGCAGTTTCCACCTTGCCTTTGGCGGAAGAGAGATGGAAGCAGCCGCTGCCGGAAAGCAGGCGGTGAAGCTGATCAGCGGAAAAGTCTCCGATGAAGTCAGAAAGAACTATTATCGGAGCGCGATGGAAGATATTCTTCGGAATAACTATCAGCAGAGCATTTATCTGGCAAAGATCTATGTGATCCGGGCAGGAGAGTCGTATCTTATTGATGCAGTGGAGCCGATGCCATTTGGGCAGTTTGTATACAATAATGTGCTGGCGGATGTGATGGGAAAGATAGGAAGAACAGAAGATTCCTTGATGGTAAAAGATCAGGCAGATTTTGGCAGCTCCCATGGAAAACAGATAGAAAAAAGTAAGAGCGAGGAGCCGGCAGTGACTACCGGTCATGTGATCTTTGATCTTGGGCTCGGCGGAAACACGGGACAGAGATTTTTTTCCGGGGATATTTCCCATGAGCTGGGGCTCGGAAATGTGACGATCATCCTTGGCTCCTGTACCGGTGTGCGGGATGAGGACAGCGTGATCTACGGTTCCCCGGAGATTTTCACGGATGAAGTACCGTTCCGCGCAGAGTTAGCTGCGAAGGCGGACGCAAAGACAGGAACCTTCCGGATCGGGCTGCGGCTTGTGGAGCCGACTATGAACCGGTATGTCAGGGTCAACTGGACAGCAATCCGGGATGCGAAGGAAAAGGTCCATGATGTGGAAGAGACGGCGCTTTTGATCCGCCCGGACATTCTGTATCTGAAGACCAGAGAGACATTCTTTCTGGAGCCGGAATTCAGAGGAATCGCCCCGACACCGGTGACATGGAGCATCAGAGAAGAAAATGGTGGAACCATCGAGCCAAACGGAAAATATACGGCTCCGAATGTGCCGGGAATCTTTGAAGTGAGTGCAGCCAGTACCAGATATGAAAACCTCCGGGCCTCCATCTATGTGGTGGTGCGCGATGGGGAGTAAAACGAAACTTTAAGAAATATGTGAAAAGGAGGAGCCATGCGGATACAGACATTGAACAGCGACTATGAGATTCTCCGGATGGCAGAATCCGGGGAACGGCTGGATGTCCTGATAGCAAGAGATGAAAAGCACCCGGAAAAGGGAAAATGCATGCTTGTGGTCCTGAAACAGGATGCGGACATCCATAAATTCCTGCCATTTCTCGCTGCGCAGCAGGAAAATGCTCCATGCGATGATTTTCTGGGATATTTTCCGAGGGAGGGCAGGCTGTACATCGTATTTCGCTTTTATGATTATATGACACTTTCCGAACGGCTCTCATCGGATACAGGTTTTGAAGAACGGGTCATGATCGCCGGTAATATTCTGAGAAGGATCGTAATCCTGAATCTTCCAACGTATCTTCAGTATGAAGTGCTGGGGGATATTCTGGCAGGAAAGAATGGGGATATCCGTTTTTCCTACGGATTTCATGAACTGGACCGGTTTGACAGTATTACAGACCGGGATGTCATAGAACGTCTGACCGGAGTTTTAAAGAAAATCTTTCCGGAGGAACTGGAAAAACATTCCTGCCCGCCGTTAGAGCAGTTTTTTGAGAGAATAGAAAAGGAAAAATTTCCGGGAATTGCTGCTGTATTGAGAGAATATGACATTACCGCCCGGGCGGCGCTGACGCTTCAGGAGGCGGGAAAGATCAGACCGAAAAGCTTTGGTTTCCGGTTGTGGGAGAAGATAAAGAAACTTGTCCGCGGTTTAAAATACCTTCTTCTGGCACTTGTGATCGGAGCGCTCGTGGGATATCTGGTCTATACGATCCGCTATCCGTCAAAGAAGGCGGAGGAGGCAATGAATTATAAAGCAATCGGCACACTGACAATTGGGGAGACCGCAGGACAGGATGCCGGGGGACAGACGGGAGAGTAAAACATATGCGTTTTATAAATGATTTTGACTGGAAAAAGACGATGCAGTACGGGTGGCGCAGGATCCTTCGGGCACTCGTGCGCCCGTTTGCCGCTCTCCGCCTGAAGTTCCGCAGGCTGTCAAATCCGAACACGCTGGTAAATACAGTGGTCACTGATGTGCAGGCGGAGGTAAAAAAAGCGGTTTCAAAGAAGCCGGAGTCTTTAGAGGAATATCTTCCGGTCGGCAGATACTACGCGGCAAAGAAACTTTTGCTGGCGCTCCTGATCGCGGCGATCCTGCTTCCGATCCTGTATTTTAAATTTGTCCATCCGGCAGTCACAGCCCGTTTTCTATGGAAAACGATCCCGGTAAACACAGCGGAACAGTATGGATATACAGGGAAAGTGAAGCTTACGGATCCTAAGACCGGAGTGATCCTCTACAGAGGACCATTAGCAGACGGAAGAATTACGGGAACAGGCACCTTGTATGATTATGCCGGGAACATCCTTTATAAAGGGCAGTTCGAAAATGAGATGTATGAGGGGAGAGGAACGCTGTTTTACGGGAATGGAAACGTAAAATACACGGGAGAATTTTCACAGAATCAGTATCAGGGAAAGGGATCCCTTTATTTCGAAGATGAGACATTGGAATATGAAGGCGGATTTGCGGCTGGAAAGTACAGCGGAAGCGGAAGTCTTTACGATAAAGACGGCACATTGATCTATGAAGGAAGCTTTGAGGCAGGACGATACAGCGGCGAGGGAACTCTTTATGGGGAGAAGGGAATGATCCTCTACGAGGGAAGCTTCGTAAAAGGACTCTATGAAGGTCAGGGAACCCTGTACCGCAATGGAAAAAAGGTCTATGTGGGTGCATTTGCGGGAGGAATCCCACAGGGCGAAGGAAAAGCGTATGGAAATTCCGGCCGGGCAGACAGTTGGGGTACCTATGCGGACGGTGAGTTCGTCGCGGGCCAGACGGTTCTCTACGATGAAAATGGAAAAATCCAATATCGCGGAGAGGTTTCAAACGGTCAGTATGAAGGAAAAGGCAGCCTATACGCAGACGGAGAGCTGATCTATGAAGGTGATTTTCATGAGAGCCTGTATGAGGGAAGTGGTACGCTCTACGAAGGAACGGAAGTCTTATATAAAGGAAATTTCCTCGGAGGTATTTACGAGGGAAAAGGAGAACTGTATCAGGACGGAATGCTTCTCTATGAGGGAGAATTCCACGAGGGTTTGCACGAGGGGAACGGAAGACTGTATGAACAGGAACACATGATCTATGACGGTGAGTGGAAAGCCGGAAAATATGACGGAGAGGGAAAAATCTATCAGGATGAAAAGCTTCTCTATGAGGGAACCTTTGCGGAAGGAATGAAAGAGGGAGAGGGAATTCTCTATGATCCGGAAACGGAAAGTGTGGTCTACGAAGGAAGCTTTCTGAAGGACCTCTATGACGGGACGGGAATCCTCTATGATACGGTAGCTGGAGCAATTCTTTATGAAGGAAATTTCTCGAAGGGAATTTATGACGGCGATGGCCGTCTTTATGATCCGGTGACGCAGAACCTGATCTATGAGGGAACATTCCTCAGAGGAAAACGCGAGGGAAGCGGAACGGAATACGATCCTGAGACGAAAGCACTGGTCTATGAGGGTGGATTTCGTGAAGATGTCCATGATGGGGACGGAACGGAATACGATAAAAATGGCGCAAAGACGTATGAGGGACGTTTCCAGTTAGGTTCCTATTCAGGATCTGGAGTGCTGTATGATGCGGCTACGGGTAAGGTGCTGGCGGAAGGAGAATTCCGGAACGGAGTGCTCTTAACACCAAAAGCAGAATTGGATGCAGCGAAGAACCCGACAGAGCCGGAGACAGCGGCGAAAGAACCGGAAACAGAGACAGCAGCAGTGGAAAGTGAAAGTGCCCCGGAGACGGCGGCGGAAGCAGGAAATACCGCAAAGGAAAATGAAACGGCGGCAGAGAGCACAGCTGCACAGATACCTGGAAGGGCGAAGAGAACGGGCATCGGTCCGGGCTATGAGGATTAAATAACAGCAGTTTCACAGACAGAGAGGAGCGGACGCAATGGGAAGATCCACATCGATCGCGGATGTCGGAATGTCGATCGTAAAACTTTTAAGGAGAGAGCTCGTTCCGGATACGCTGCAGAATCCGGATGCGGTGGGCCTTTGCAGTCCGACGGACCGGGGGGATTACATGGTGGGGATCCACCTGTATGATATCCGGGAGAGCGAGGAGCTGCGGGTCAACACGATGATCGCAAGAGGAACGGAAGAACTTCAGTATCCTCCAAGTTATGTAAACCTCTATTACATGATCACGGTGACTTCCACCGGTGATATCAAGTTTCGGTCCGGTGAGGAACATAAGATCCTCGGAAGGATCATCCAGATCCTCGCGGATCATCCGTGTCTGGACAGAGAGACTCTGGAGCCAAAAACAGTGAGAAAACAACTGGATGTGGAGATCAGTATGCAGAATCTGACGCTGGAAGACAAGATGAGAATCTACAGCGTACCAAATGCCGGTTATAAGCTGTCTCTGTTTTACAGGGCTGCTCCGGTGGAGATCGAATCTACGAGAAGCCGGAGAGCAGCGAGAGTTATGGATGTGGATTTCGGACTGGAGGAGAAGCAATGAATGGACGAGGAGAACATGTACGGCACAGGGTCTCCCTGGTACTGGAACTATGGGATGATTTCACGGATCGTCCGATATCAGATCCTTCTATCGTGATCACGGCCTCCGGGCTGATCAGACCACTCCGGAAGGAAGACGGGTTTTATGTGTTTGTAAACTGTCCGATGCCGGTGCATGTGGAGATCCGCTCAGAACGGTATGAGACGGAGGAATTTGATGCGGGAATGCAGGATGGAAAGGCTGTGATTCTGAAAAAAAGACTGCGGCCGGGAAAAAACTATCCGCTTCCGGCCGGGACGACCTGTGTGACCGGCTGTGCGGAACCGGGAACTGTGATCGAGGTTGCGGCGGAGGAGAGCAGCGGCCTGTGGCGGCTTTTTTCCGACTACCATTCAGAAAAGCTTCCTGAAAGTATGGAGCTTTTTAACCCGTACGAAAAACAACTGGAGGGACGCAGATTCTTTATATTGGACAAGGATGAAAAAAACGGTGAATTTTTTGAAGTAAAACAGCAGGAAAGCCGTAGTGGAAAGATCGTGCTGGAAAAAGCACTGAAGCATTCTTACAAAAAAGCCGGAACGAAGATTTATGAGTGCAGCATGGCCCGGGCAGACAGGGACGGGAACTTTACGATTCCGTTAAAGATCAGAGCAAGGGATGAAAAAAAGATTTTATGCAGGATCCGTGAAGGAGAGAAGGTCCGGTCGGTGCAGATCTTCACAGGGCAGCAGAATAAGTGGAATCCGGCAGAATAGAGAAAGACCAGGAAAGGGGGAGACCGGATGGGGCGAGAGACAGATCAATATATGAACGCAGATGAATATGTACAGGAGCTGTTGATAAATGTCCGCAGCCTTGCCGGTGAGTACCTGAATTGGAAAAAACAATCTGTGTTTGCCGGGGAGGGAAGAATCCGGGATACGGAAGTGTCCCGGGAAGGCATTCTGGAGCTTTCACAGATCCTTCGAAGAGGAAAACATAGTTTTGAGGAGATGCACCGCAAAGCAGAACAGTCAGTCAGGAGACGGACGGTCATCCCGCTGGAATATCTGTTTCATATCAAAAAAGCCGGAAAATATCTGAAACACTGTGTCAGTCTGGCGTTGGCCGCGGAACTGGATCGAAACTCAGGAGAACTTTTTCAGGAGATTCCGGAGAATTACAAAAAGATATATCCAACCTTGGAACTTGGACTCTGTCTTTATACGGCAGACAGCAGGGTGAGAATCGAATGTATGCGGAACATGCTTGAGGAAAAAGAAACCTTCGATTTCTTTTTCGGTACAGGAAATTCCCGGGAGAGCAGAACAGAGATGAGACTGGATCCGAGAATCCTTCAGTTCCTCTTATCACCGGAAACAGAGCCTGAAAAACTGGAAGGATTCTGCCGGCTCTATGACGGAAGTGATCTGGAGGAACAGCCGATGGTGATCCGGGAAGAACAGATGGAACGGACGGCTGCTCTTTTGGGAACGGTGTCTGAAGAAAAGAAGATCCTGTATCTCTTTGGACACCCGGGTTCCGGGAGACGTTTTATGATCCGTCATGCATGCAGAAAGCTTGGGAGATTCTGTCTGGAGGCAGATATCGGAAAACTTGATGGAAACGATCCCGGAAAGCTTTTAGATGAGATGATAAGGGAAACACAGATCCGCAGGGCGGTACTCTGCATACGAAACTTTCATCTCCTGTTTCAGAATGGAAAAATGTATCAGGCTCTTGGGGTTGTCGAAAAGATCCTTATGCATCTTCCGCAGGTGATCCTGCTGGCAGATCAGACATGGCCCTACAGCCGGGAAGAATTCCCGGCGCCGGTCACGGAACTGGAGATTTCGCCTCCGGATATTGGGGAGCGGATCACTCTGTGGGAGGAGGCGCTGAGACAGCACCCGGAGGCAATGCCGGAAACATTTCAAACAGAACATGCACGGCTCGAGATCCTTGCCGGAAAATTCACATTCCACCCGGGCCAGATCATGTCTGCCGCCGCTGAGACGTCACGGTCGGTTCAGTGGACAGGAAAACGGGCAGAGGAGGAGGATCTGTACCGCGCATGCAGGCATCAGGTAAGCCACCGGCTCGGGGAACGGGCCATGCAGATCGAACCTGCATATGGCTGGGATGACCTGATCCTTCCGCCGGACAGAAAGCAGATGTTAAGAAATGCCTGCGATCAGATCGAATACAGCCATCAGGTATACGGAAAGTGGGGATTTGCCTCAAAAATGGTCTACGGAAAAGGCGTATCCATGCTGTTCTACGGGCCGCCAGGGACAGGAAAGACAATGGGAGCGCAGGTTCTGGCGCGGGAACTCCATCTGGAGCTTTATAAGGCAGATCTCTCCAGTGTCATGTCAAAGTACATCGGTGAGACAGAAAAAAACCTTGGGGAGATCTTTGAAGAGGTGAAAAAGAGCCAGAGCATTCTGTTTTTTGATGAAGCAGATGCATTGTTTGGAAAAAGGTCAGAGGTAAAGGATGCCCAGGATAAATACGCGAACGCCGAGACTGCCTATCTTCTTCAGAAGATGGAAGAATATGAGGGGATCGTGATCCTTGCGACAAACTATATTCAGAATTTTGACGAGGCGTTTAAGAGAAGGATCCGCTTTATGATCGAATTTCCGCTTCCGGATGCAAAAAGGCGTCTGAAAATCTGGAGTCAGGTATATCCGAGGCAGACTCCGGTCAGTGAGGACGTGGATTTCGAATTTCTGGCAGGACAGTTTGAACTTTCGGGAAGCAGCATCAAGAACATTGCTGTCTCAGCTGCATTCCGGGCCGCGGCAGCAGGAACAGAAGTTGAGATGGAGCAGATCCTGAACTGTCTGAAAGAAGAGATGAAAAAGTCAGGAAAAAACCTTCAGCGGGAAGATTTTGGACCATATTACAGCCTGATGAACCGAGAGGAGGATACGAGCCATGCCATTATTTAAAAAGAAGAAAAAAGAAGATCCTGTCCGCACAGCGAAAAAAGCAGAGTTTTCCGGAAAGGCAAAGGAAGCTTTGCAGGAAAAGGATACAGCACCTTCCCAGATAGAACAGGAGACCACACAGCCGGTAAAGAAAAATCAGACAGACTGGTACACGGATATGAAGGAGCGCAGTGAACGGGCCCGTGAATACTCGAACCGGTTTGCGTTTACAGAGGAATCGCTTTCTTCTGTCTACAGTATAAAAAAGCTGGATAAGATCCGACAGGCATCAAATGTGAAATTTTATGAAATGTCCCTTTTAGAGGAAGGAACGGTCAACTGTCATGAACGGATGATGGAAGATACCGGAAATGAGGAAAAAAAGGCGGAGGCGCAGGAATATTATGAGTCGGCGATATCCAGAATCGACACGGCAAAACGACTGTACAGCGAACTGCTGACCTCGGTCGAAAAGAGAAAAGAGGAGATCGAAAAAGATCCGAAGCTTGCGAAGAAGAACAGCCTGATTGATCGTTTCCGGACAATGAGAAAAGATAAGCCAATGCTGCAGCTGATCCGGCGGGTCCGCTTATTTGAGGACAACCCAGGATACCAGGAAAAAGCGGATGGATTCTTTGGAAAGATGAAGGAGGAGTTGACGAGCCTGAGCGAATCCCTGCTCAGCGATGAGGATAAAGAATTGCTGAAAACAGGAATGGAGGCGAAAGAGCAGGCCGGAGAGATCAGGGAAAATGCGGAGGAGGTAGCGAAGGCAATCTCAGATGCCAAGGATGAATCAAAACCTATGGAGGGAGTTTTCGGCATGATGAAGGACACGGCGATGCTGGTGAAAGATGCGATCTTCTTCATCAAGGACTTAAATAAGAGCAGCAGCGAAAACATCCTTGACAAGTTCGTTGAAATCGTGACAAAAGGCGCTTCCATTCTGGCCAGCGCGGCGGGAAAGATTGCGGAACTACTCTCGACTTTCCCGTTTATCGGGGCGATCATCGGTTTGATTAAAAATGGAATCACATTTTTCAGTGAGGGCTACAAATTTGTCATGAGCCAGCGAAGAATCTCAAAACTCAGGAAACAGAAAAAACTCCTGAAGGAGCGGATGTTAAAACGAAAGAAAAAGTATGCGAACGATCCGGAGCTGAAGGGGCTGTACAGCTTTGTCGGAGAAGATAAAAGCGGAGCGGTGAAGCTTGATGCAAAGAAACTGGGAAAAAGAGAGAAACGCGGTCTGATCGGAGGAGGCAGTGACGCCAGAGATACGATGAGGCAGGCGGCAGATTCAAAAAAAGACGGCGGAAAGCATCTTTATTACATGGCAAAAGAAGCAGAGTCGGTGGAACAGTACGATGAGCTGAAGGAAGTGATCTATAAGAACAAAAACAGGAAAAAAGATGCGACGATCGCGCTGGCCCAGCAGGGTGTGGATGTAGCGGCTAATATCGCAAAATTCTTCCCGGGAACCGGTGATATCGTTTCTGCGTCGATCAAGCTTGGAAACAGCATTGTCAGTGGCGGAAAGTTTGTGGGAAGCAAGGCCTTTGAGTATGGGAAAAGCGTCTTCGGACATGCCAGATCAAAGGAGAACAAGAAGGTATTCCGGAATAAATACGCGGAACATATTTACGACAATATAGCGGAAGTCTCCGATTATCTGGATGGGGAAGGAAAGATCGACCTCAATAAAGCTGATCCAGGCAGCATCCGGAAAGCGGCGGAGAGCTATGATTACGCAGAAAATATGCTGGTAGGAATGGGAGCTGACATGCCGGCACTGATCGGGGCTCCGAGCAAGGAAAAACTGATTGAAGCGATGGCAGAGGCCTTCGGAACCGGAGAGTAAAGAGGAGCGGGAATCAATGAAACATGATTTAAAACTGCGGGATCTGAGGAGTTTGCAAGAGCTCCTGGACGATCTGGAGTGGGAGACAGAACTGATCGGAGAGGAAACAGACTATCCATCTCTGGCAGCGGTCCTTCCTGTGGAGGAAGACTGCGACGAGAGAGCGGTGTTTACATATATCGATCTCCCGGATGAGGATTCCGAATTTACAAAGTATCTTCAGATCTATCTTCAGATCCCATTAAAAATAGACAGGATCCCGGCGGGTGAGCTGATCGTTTTTGTGAATCAACTGAATATGCTGACACTGATAGGCAGCTTTTCCTATGTGCCGGGGGCAGGTGGGCATGAGGCAAGAGTTGATTACCGCTATGTGATGGCGATGGAAAAGGAAGCTCTCCTTGATGAAGGCGTCGTGGGTGAGATCCTGTTAAATCTCGTCAAATATGCGCAGATGGCAGAGGGACTTCTGGCAAGCCGGATCGAGGGAACGCCGACCGAGGTCATCATGGCGGCTGTCGGACATGAACTGGAAGCCGGGTGGAGGTAAGAAATGGGATTTTGTGTACTTGGAGGTGCTATGTGTACCTGCTCATTTGGAATGGCACCGTCCACTCTTATGGTGACGCCGGAAAAAAAGACGGTATCGTCCATGCCGGTGGCGACGATCATGGATCACGTGCCGATGAAAAATATTATGCCCTTCGGAATGTGTCAGTCCATGGCGAATCCGGCTGTGGCAGCGGCGACGGCTGCGGCATTCGGAGTCTTAACTCCGATGCCATGCATTCCGGTGATCCCGGCGCCGTGGTCACCGGGGTCACCGACAGTTCTCGTCGGAAATACGCCGGCGTTGAACCAGAGTTCGAAGACCATCTGCGCTTATGGCGGCGTGATCCAGATCACGAACCCGGGAACGACAAACATACAGATACCTTAAAACTTAGGAAGTGAGCAGATTATGAAAAAACGGATCTTTGGCCTTCGGGCAAAATTTGCAGTGTTGTTTCTGCTTTTTGCCGTGATCATCATGTTTTCGGTGGGTGCAGTGACATACCGTACATACCGCAGCTCCATGATGAAACGGTACGCCAGTGAAGCAGTGACGATCGCAAAGCTTGCGGCATCTTATCTGGACGGAGACGAGCTGGTCCGATACAGCATTACACGGGAAAGAGATGAAGAATATGACCGGCTGGAAGCAATTCTGGACAATATCAAGGAACAGTCCGGAGTGCTGTATCTCTATGTAGTGAAGCCGGTGTCCGAGGATTCAACGGTTTATCTGTTTGATGCGGCGGCGGCAAACGAGACAAATTATCTGGCAAAGCTTGGAGACCGGGGTGACTGGAATGAGAACTTTAAGCTGGCAAAGGAAGCGATGGCCACCGGAGAGCCAAACAGCGATCTGGAGCCGACCATGACTCAGTTAGGATATCTGGCATCGGCATATGTGCCGGTAAAAGATCATACGGGAACACCGGTAGCTGTCGTTGGCGTGGACTTTACGATGGATGAGATCCAGACCTTCTTAAAGTACAGCCTCAAGAATCTGCTGGTTATGATGGCACTGCTGATAACGGGATGTTTTCTGGTACTCCTCGTACTCGTGAACAGCAGTATTATCTCACCGGTGCGTATCTTGAAAAACGGTGTAGAAAAGATGGCAGACGGGGAACTCGGTGTACAGGTACCAATTAAGAGCCGGGATGAGATTGGGGAGATATCGGAAGTATTCAACAGAATGTCCTTTAACATCGGATCCCATATTCAGGAGATCATGGATCTGAATGATGGTTATTATAAGTTTGTTCCGTCAGCAATCTTTGAGATTTTGGGGAAAAAGAGCATTAAAGAGATCAATCTTGGGGATAACCGCACGGTTCCCCTTGAGGTTCTGCGGATGCAGATCAACAATTTTGAAGAAAAAACGAGACAGATGGACGCCGGGAAACTGTTTGGTTTTTTGAACCGTGTGTATCAGCTCAGTGTGCCGGTTATTATGGAAAAGGACGGCGTAGTAGATTCCTACTTTAACGGAGGACTCAGCGCAATCTATACAAAAGTCGGCAAGAATGCCCTGGACAGTGCCATCAGTATCTGCCAGAAACTAAATGAAGAAAAAAAGGCAGGACGCATGCCTGAATTTTCGGACATAGAGCTGGCGTTTGCCATCTCCATTGGGAGCCAGATGGTAGGAATCGTCGGACATGACCGGAGACTTTCAGAGGTTACGTTGTCGGAACAGATCTCCATGGTCGATTATCTGAGAAAGGTTGCCGGAAAATATAAGGCAAGAATTCTTGTGACAGGAACGGCAGTCGGCCGGATCCCGAATTTTGACAGCCGATATCACGCGAGGATCCTCGGAATGATCCATGTCAGCGCAACGGATTCCCTGGAGAAGATCTATGATGTTTATGATGGGGACGATGAGGCTTTGCGGGAGATCAAGGAATATACAAAACAGAGCTTCGAGGACGGTGTGAAGCATTTTATGGCAAAACGCTTTTATGAGGCGAGAAGATGTTTTGTTGAGGTATTAAAGGTTTCCCAGGGTGATTACGCAGCGAGGGAATACCTGTATCTTTGCAACAAGTATTATATGAAGGAGGATACATCGGAGATTAACGTGTATATCGAGGATTTCTGATGGAAGAAAGAGAATGTCGGGGTATTGTGTGTTTACAAATTCCGCAAAAAAAGAATATGAAAAACGGGCCAGAAGAATGGGCGGGATTTTTCCGTCCACGATATCCGTGGAAAGTATTCTGGCGTGGCAGGATGTCTGTGCAGCGGAATACCGAATCGAAGAGGATTATCTCTGTATCAGAATCTATGACCGGATAGAGAAGAAATCCTATCTCTATATGCCTCTGGGAATGTATAGTGGAGAATCGTTTCAGAGACTGATAGACAAGCTGTATGGGGAGAACCGGAAAAACGGAGAGGAACTCCTGTTTCGGGATGTCAGGGAGGAAGAGATATTCTGGTATCGCGGACTTTCCGGATACCGGGTCAGGATTTCATCGAATGAAGCCTACAGCGATTATATCTATCGGCGGGAGGAACTGGAACAGGCCTTTGAAAAGCCGGGAGAGCGCTACAATAAACGATATTTTATCAGAAATTATCAGCCATCTGTCCGGCATACAGAGATCCTGGATGTTTCGTCCTGCAGGGATATCGTGAACCGGGCATTCTGCCGTTATCATCAGTGTCCATCCTGTACAAATGGATGCCTGAAAGATACGATAGCAAATTTTCTGGAGGCATCAGATCCGAAAGGTACGCATGGGATCATTGTGAGCTCGAACGGAGAGGACATCGGTTACGCGGCGGGGATCATACAGGGGGATACCTTTGTATTCCTGTTTAAAAAGAACTGCCGGGGTTACCGGGGGTTAGATGAGTACCTGCAGACAGAATTGCTGAAAGAGCTTCCGGAACATGTGAGGTATATCAATTATACTGAGGATATGGGAGTGGAAGGACTCAGAAACTACAAGAGGAGACTGGCACCATATTATCTGAAAACGAGATATCAGGTGTCGGTGGAAAGGATGGGATGAATATGAAAAAAAGATGGAAAGCCGGAATCCTTCTCCTGCTGGTTCTGATGACTGTAGTGTGGTGGAATCGGAAACTGCTGGAGATCAATCCGTTTCACCCAGTGATGGCGGATACTGTATACCGTGTGATCGCTTGTGAAGATCAATCCCTTTTGGTGGCGGACAAGTCAGGAAACAGGATCTACCGGATCAATCAGGACCGGCAGATCGAGTTTGTTTTAAATGGAACGAGAAGCCAGAATGGATTTTATGATGCGAAGCAGATGTATTCTGGAGAGGATGGCAGCATCTATCTTCTGGATGTCCGGCGTACCGGAAGCCGGAAGATGGAGCAGGAACGGATCTTAAAGTACGACAGAAACGGGAAGATGGTTCAGGTCGTGTCTGATATCCGGTACGACGAAAACGAGCGCGTCTACAAGAATATGATCAACAGGATCGATGGACTGGATGGAAAAATCGTCTGGTTCCAGTTTACCGGAGATGGATTTTCCATTATGAGTCAGGACGGTGAGCTGCGCCATTTTCCATATGAAGAGGCAGAACAGTATCTTGTGGACTTTGCCATCAACCCGGCAACCGGTTTCTGTGCGTATCTGACAAAATCAGGAGAAATCTATGAGGAACAGGAGAACGGCTCATTCCGGAAAGTTTATTCAGCGGACGATAGTAAGCTCCAGATTCCATGGTATATAGATTACTCCCTGGATGGAAAATTATATTTCGCGGACATCGGTACCAGAGGAATTTACCGGGTGGAGAATGAGACGGATGCAGTTCTTGTCATGAATACAACAGGAAGTGCAGCTCCACAGGAACTGAGTGAGGATGAACTAAGAGAAAGTCCGATCTATTATAATTTTGATATGGGAGATCGTCTGGCAACCACGGATACGTACGGTGTGATTGTCGGAGATCTGGGAGCAGAAGCAGAATATCTGACGGAGTTCCCACTGACAGGAGCTTTAAAGATGCAGGTCTGCGCTGTATGGGCTGGCGCTGCGATCTGCGTTCTGGGCTGTGCGGTCCTGTTCATCTATGGCATTTACCGTGTATTCAGGAGTAAAGACCAGTTTATACATATTGTGGCGGGAATGCTGGCGGGAACAGCAATCCTCACAGCACTCTTTACTATGATCGTTCTGAAAGACTGGACAGCCCGTATGACGGAGGAAATTACAGGAAGAACGACCAGTGTTTCCGGTCTTGCTGCCCAGCTGATCCCGGGAGATAAACTTGAAAGGATCCATTCGATTCAGGATTATGAGGGCGAGGACTATCAGACGATCCGTTCCATCGCACGGTCGATCTTTGCCTCCGGGAACATGCAGATCAATGATCTCTACTGCGTGATCTACCGGATCCAGGATGGAATGATCACATCCACATACTCCATTGAGGATTACGTCGGAGCAATTTACCCGTATGACTGGCCGTTTGAGGGATCGGACGAGCAGCATATTCTTGAGACGAACGAACAGATGACATATATGGGACTTTCCAGCAGCGAAGGAAGTTTCATATTCACAAATTCCCCGATTCTGAACTCTAACGGTGAGGCTGTGGGAATCATGGAAGTCGGAACAGATCTGTATAACTTCCAGCAGGACAACTGGAAAATGGTCCGGGAGGTCATGACGAGTGCGGCGGCTCTGGCGGTTACCATGATCCTCATTGTGTCGGAACTTCTGATCTTTGGACAGGGGCAGGAAAAGAGGAGAGCGGCTCTTGCGGCAGGCGGCGATAAGACCTGTATTCCAGCCTCCATGCTGCGGATTCAGGTATTTCTGATCTTTTTCGTCACCAATATTCCGAAGGCATTCCTGCCGATCTATATTATGAAACAGGCGGAGACGGAGTCTGTATTCGGATTGTCGCCGGCGTTTCTTGTCTCGATCGCATTGTCGGCTGAGGTATTATTTGGTGCATTGACATCCTTCGGAGGTTCCGCGGTCCTTCGCAGCATCGGAAGAAGAAAAACGGCTCTGTTTGGAAGCATTCTATTTGTTGCCGGACTCTGCATGCGTGCGGTGGTTCCGACGATCACCTCATTTATTATCGGAAATGGTGTGATGGGAGCAGGATGGGGATTCCTTCTTCTGATCATTCAGGTCATGATCGCGGAGAAAGATCCGGAGGAAAAGAGCGAGGGATTTACCGGATATACGGCGGCATCCTTGAGTGGAGTGAACTGCGGCGTTGTATTCGGCGCGTTTCTGATCAACTGGATGAATTACCGGTCTGCTCTCATGATCGTTGGAATCATGAGCATTCTGTCCCTTTTATTCAGTGCGCTGTATATTTTTGATGGCAGCGGGGAGAAGAAAATCTCCGGTATTCTGGAGACGGAAACGGCAGCATCAGCGGAAAACCTTCAGGGAAGTATGTCCACAGCTAAGTTCCTTTTGTCACCTCATGTACTTCTCTACTTTATCGGAATCGTGATCCCGGTCGTTGCGGGTGGATATTTCCTGGCGTATCTCTATCCGCTCCTTGGAGAGGAACTTGGCATGTCAGAGACGAATATCGGATACTCTTACCTGATCAATGGAATCTGTATTATCTGCCTCGGCAATTTCCTGACGAAGCAGTTGACACACAGAATCGGTCAGAAAGGATCTCTGGCCCTTGCGGCAGTCTTATATGCCGGTGCCTTCCTGCTCTATGCGGTATGGCCGGGAATTCCGACATTGATCGTTCTGCTGATCCTTCTGGGAGTTTCGGACAGCTATGGACTTCCGGCGCAGTCCACTTACTATACGGATATGAAGGAAGTACAGCGTTATGGATATGATAAGGCAATGGGTGTCTACAGCCTGTTCGAGAATATGTCTCAGGTATTCGGATCGTTCATCTTTGGTATTATTTATGTAAATGGAGTCACATGGGGACTTACGATCGCCGGAGCCGTGATCCTTGCGGCGGCAGTGATCTTCGTTATCTTTGGTGAAAAGGTTGGCTCTGGGGAGGTTTCCGGATCATGATAAAATTTGAAACACTTACAGGGGAGAGGCTGATCGAATTAAAATCATACTTTTCCCTGAGACCTACCGGCTGTGCAGAGTCACATCTGGCATATCATCTGCTGTGGCGTCCATATTATGAGACAAAATATTTTGCGGATGAGCGGGGTATCCTCTGGCTTCAGAAGATCGACTATGATGATCAGGCGACGATGCTTCCAGTCTGTAAAATCGAGTATATGCGGGAGAATTTTCGCCGGCTTCAGGATCATTTTACAGAAATCGGCGTTAAGATGCATATGTATCTGGTGGATGAGGAAGCACTTGCGGCAATCGATCCCGATCCATCCCGCTATGAGGTCGTGGAGGACAGGGACAGTTTTGACTATATTTATTCCGGGGATGAGATGCGTCTGCTTCCCGGGCGGAAATATTCGAAAATGAAAAACAGGATCTCAAGATTTCTGCGGGATTACGGGGAGAAGACGGAGTTTGTTCTTCTGGGCCCGGAAGACGAACCCGAGATTCTGGAGTTCCTCGACCGCTGGTCATCGAAAAAGGAGAGTGATGATGCGTTAAATCGTCTGGAGAGTGAGGAGACCGGAATCCGGGAAGCGATCCGGCTCTGCAGGGAGGCAGATATCACGATCGCAGGTGTCCGGGTAGGCGGGATTCTGGAAGCCTTTTCTATGGGAACGGAATGCCGGAAGATGGACATGACGGTGACCCATGTGGAAAAAGCAAACACGGAGCTCCGCGGATTATATAACTATCTGGAGAAAGAGTTTCTGCTTCATTCCTATCCGAAGACCGGCTTTGTGAACCGGGAAGACGATATGGGACTAGAGAATCTGAGACGGACCAAGGAGAGTATGCACCCGGTCCGGATGGAGCGGAAATATACGATCCTGGAGAAAGAATAAACGTTACTGTTCACGCTTTGCGCAAACAGTAACTGATTTTGCCGATGCTTCGCATTCCGAATCGGCAAAATCCACTACCACCACTGTATTGTACGGAATTTTCAGTTCAGAAAATTCCTACCCGTGTACAGTAACAAATAAACTCTGGATATGTATTCAGCAAAAAAGTATTGAATTAACGGTTAAAATATAGTAAGGTATTGGTAGATGCATTCCATGACGCGGAATACATAAGGAAGGAGCGCAAAAGCGCAAATTCCGCACGTTTCGGACGGTACATCAGGGGGTATCTGCCGGAGTATGAAAAACGAGTATAGGATATAAAAGAATCTGCCGCTAACGGCTGTGATCATGGACTGAATGGGTGTCATGACGGAGCTGCTGGCGGCAGATTCTTGTCATAACTGCCCCTTGCATCGGACGTTCAAAACTGATAAAATGTAGAAATCAGGGGACTTTGGAAAAAGGCCCCTTAAATGCGTTGCGGTTTAAAAAATCAGATTCCGCATTGACCGCGGAAAGGAATACATGGCGGCCAGCGGAAATTCGAAAGGGAGATAAAAATGTTAATAATTGCAGGTCTCGGAAACCCGGGAAAGGAATATGAAAATACAAGACATAATGCGGGCTTTATGGTGATGGACGCTCTGGCGGAGAAGATCGGGGCGGATATCTCAGAGAAGAAGCACAAGGCGCTCTGTGGGAAAGGCGTTATCGGCGGGGAGAAGGTCATTCTCATGAAGCCGCAGACATATATGAATTCCAGCGGGGAGAGCATCCGCGCAGCGGCAGATTATTATAAGGTAGATCCGGAGGATATCCTGATCGTGTACGACGATATCAGCCTTGCACCGGGACAGTTAAGAATCCGCGCCAAGGGAAGCGCGGGCGGACATAACGGAATCAAGAGTATTATTGCGCATCTTGGAACACAGGAATTTCCGCGGGTGAAGGTCGGAGTCGGCGAGAAGCCGTCCCGGATGGATCTTGCTGATTATGTGCTGGGGCATTTCTCAAAGGAAGAACAGGCGACGATGGATGACGCGGTGAAGGAAGCGGCGGACGCGGTGTGCGAGATCGTGAACGTGGGGATCGCGCAGGCGATGAATGACCATAACCGCAAAAAGGAAGAGAAATAGTATTCTACAGGTAAAATCCTGCATGGATCATTGTTGAGTATGACGCTACAAGATATTTACTTGATAATTAAAATTATTTCAAAAAAATCTGCAATTCGAAATATTCAGAGCTAACAAAAAACAGGAGGAACCATGGCTGAAGTTTTTGCAAATCCGCTCGTAGATCTGGCGGAGTATACCGATATGAAGCAGGATCTGGACCAGGGGAAAGGCCCAGTCCAGATCAGCGGCGTGACGGATTCCCAGAAAGTCCATGTGATGCATGAACTCTCAAAGGACAATCCGTGGCGGCTCGTTGTGACCTATGACGATACCCGCGCGAAGGAGATCTTCGATGATTTCAGCTATTTTGAGCCGAATACCTGGCTGTATCCGGCAAGGGATCTTCTGTTTTACAGCTCGGATATCCACGGAAATCTTCTGACAAGACAGAGAATGCAGGTTTTTAAGCATTTGTTGGAAGATGAAGGCGGAGTTGTTGTGACAACGGTGGATGGTCTGATGGACCATCTTCTGCCGCTTTCCATGATCAAAGAAAGCTGCCTGAATATCATGGTGGGGCAGACGCTTGATATGGAGGAGATCAAGCATCTTCTCACCGGCATGGGCTATGAGCGCATGGGACAGGTGGATGGCATGGGACAGTTTTCTGTCCGTGGAGGAATTTTAGATGTGTTCCCACTGACGGAGGAGGTTCCGGTCCGGATCGAGCTCTGGGGCGACGAGGTGGATTCCATCCGTTCCTTTGATGCCGAGAGCCAGCGGTCGATCCAGCAGATGGACGAAGTTACGATCTATCCGGCGGCGGAGCTGATCCTCACGAAGGAACATATCGAAGAGGGAATTTTGCGTCTGGAAGCCGACGAGAAAAAGCAGGAAAAAGCGTTCCGGGACCAGAAAAAGCCGGAGGAGGCCCAGCGGATCCGGCGGGCTGTCGGGGAGCTTGTGGAATCCTTAAAGGAGGGCTTTGATGTCCAGACGCTGGACGCGTATATTCGGTATTTCTGTCAGGATACGGTTTCATTTCTTGACTATATGAAAGAAGTGGGCGCTAAGGTCACTTTGGTGTCTTCTGGGGCAGCCGGAAAAACAGCCGAAAAGAAACCGGCATCTGGTCTCGCGTTGATTTTAGACGAGCCCCAGCGCATGAAGGAAAAAGCCGAGACCGTTGAGACGGAGTTCCGCGAGAGCATGTCCCACCGTCTGGAGCAGGGCTATATTCTGCCGGGGCAGGCGGACCTCTTATTCGCTTCAAAGACAGTGCTGGCGGAGTGCCATACGCCTCACTCGATCTTCATGACAGGTCTCGACCAGCGTCTTCCGGGAATGACTGTAAAGGCGAAATACAGCCTGACCGGAAAGAACTTAAACTCCTATCAGAACAGCTTCGAGATCCTGATCAAGGATCTCACAAAATGGAAAAAGGACGGTTACCGCGTTGTTCTCCTTTCCGCGTCAAGAACCAGGGCGAGTCGCCTTGCGGGGGATTTAAGAGAGTATGATCTCCGTGCCTTCTGCCCGGAGGATGCGGGGCGCCCGGTGGCTCCGGGGGAGATCCTGGTCACTTACGGAAAGCTCCATAAGGGCTTTGAATACCCGCTGATCAAATTTGTCGTCATCACCGAGGGCGATATGTTTGGCGTGGAAAAACGGAAGAAGAAGCGGAAAAAGTACAATTACGAGGGAAAGAAGATCAGCAGCTTCTCCGAACTTTCTGTCGGCGACTACGTGGTGCATGAGAGCCATGGTCTCGGCATCTACAAGGGAATCGAGAAGATCGAGCAGGATCATGTCATCAAGGACTATATCAAGGTCGAGTACGGTGACGGCGGAAACCTCTATCTTCCGGCGACCCGTCTGGAGGGAATCCAGAAGTATGCCGGGGCTGACGCAAAGGTCCCGAAGTTAAATAAGCTTGGCGGGACTGAGTGGACGAAGACGAAGACAAAGGTCCGCACGGCAGTCCGGGAGATCGCAAAGGAGCTTGTGGAGCTCTATGCGGCGCGTCAGGACGCGGAGGGATTTCAGTACGGACCGGATACGGTGTGGCAGAAGGAATTCGAGGAGATGTTCCCCTATGATGAGACGGACGACCAGCTTACCGCCATCGATGATACGAAGCGGGACATGGAGAGCAAGAAGATCATGGACCGCCTGATCTGTGGAGATGTGGGCTACGGAAAGACGGAGATCGCGCTCCGGGCAGCCTTTAAAGCCGTACAGGAAGAAAAGCAGGTGGTCTATCTGGTTCCGACAACGATCCTCGCGCAGCAGATCTACAATACCTTTGTCCAGAGAATGAAGGATTTTCCGGTGCGGGTGGACATGATGTCGCGCTTCCGGACACCGGGAGAGATGAAGAAGACAGTAGAAGGACTGAAAAAGGGGTATGTGGATATTATTGTCGGCACACACAGAGTCCTGTCAAAGGATGTACAGTTTAAGAACCTTGGACTTCTGATCGTCGATGAGGAGCAGCGGTTCGGTGTGACCCACAAAGAGAAGATCAAGCAGATGAAGCAGAACGTGGACGTTCTGACCCTGACAGCGACGCCGATCCCGCGGACTCTGCATATGAGCCTTATCGGGATCCGTGACATGAGTGTTCTCGAGGAGCCGCCGGTGGACCGTGTTCCGATCCAGACCTATGTCATGGAGTACAACGACGAGATGATCCGTGAGGCGATCCACAGAGAATTAGGGCGCGGCGGGCAGGTGTACTATGTATACAACCGTGTCAATAACATCGACGAGGTGGCAAACCATGTGGCGTCTCTCGTGCCCGACGCAAATGTGGCTTTTGCCCATGGACAGATGAATGAGCATCAGCTCGAGAAGATCATGCTGGATTTCATCAACGGCGATATTGATGTTCTCGTGTCTACAACGATCATCGAGACGGGGCTGGATATCCCGAATGCCAACACGATGATCATTCAGGACGCGGATCGTCTTGGCCTTTCCCAGCTCTACCAGATCCGGGGGCGGATCGGACGGTCCAACCGGACCTCCTATGCGTTCCTGATGTATAAACGGGATAAGATGTTAAAGGAGGACACGGAAAAACGTCTTCAGGCGATCCGGGAATTCACAGAGCTGGGTTCCGGGATCAAGATCGCGATGCGTGACCTTGAGATCCGCGGTGCGGGAAATATTCTCGGAGCGGAACAGCATGGACACATGGAGGCAGTCGGATATGACCTTTACTGCAAGATGCTCAACGAGGCTGTTATTGCCTTAAAGGGCGGACAGGAAGAGGAAGAGACCTTTGAGACCGTGGTGGATTGCGATATCGACGCATTTATTCCGGACGGATATATCAAGAATGAGTATCTGAAGCTTGATGTATACAAGAGAATTTCCGCCATCGAGACGGACGACGAGTATATGGATATGCAGGATGAGCTGATCGACCGCTTTGGCGATATTCCGAAATCTGTGGATAATCTGCTCCGGGTTGCGGAGTTAAAGGCGATGGCGCACCGGGCATATGTGACCGAGGTGGATATCAACACCCAGGAGATCCGCATCGAACTCTACCCGAAGGCAAAGCTCGATGTCACCGGGATCCCGGCGCTTATTGCCGAGTATAAGACTGCGTTACGCTTTGCCCAGGGAGAGAAGCCGGTGCTGTTCTATCAGGATAAAGGAAAGAAGCATAAGGATTGCGAGCCGATGATGGAGAAGGCGAAGGAATTGCTGGGGAAGCTTGGGGAACTGGCTGAGAGCAAGAAATGAGTATATGAAAAATGGGGGATGAAGACTAAAGAATGACGATAAAGAAACCTAAGTTATCTTTAGATGAGCAAATTGAACACTTGAAGGATAAAGGTATTCTGTTTAACATTATGGATGAGAGTGATGCTAAGAAATATTTAGAACAAAATAATAATTATTTTAAGCTCACAGCGTACAGAAAAAACTATAACAAACATCCAGATGGGAAGAATAAAGGAAAATATATAAATCTTGAATTTGCGTATCTGGTAGATATGGCAATTATAGACATGAGGCTTCGATATCAAATCGTTCATATGGCACTTGATATCGAGCATCATGCAAAACTCCAGCTTTTGAGAAAACTGGATGAGTATGATGAGGATGGCTATCAAATCGTACAGGATTATATTAATTCTTTGACGGAAAGACAGAAAAAGATATATGACGGTGAAATCGAGAGATGCAGAAGGAGCATTTATTGTAGTGGTATTATTGAAAAGTATGATGATGCTTATCCTGTATGGGCGTTTGTAGAAATCATAACGTTGGGAAGATTTGTTGATTTCTATGGGTTTTGTGCAAAAAGATTTGCGGATAGGGACATGATGGATAATTACTATAATTTGTTAACATGTAAAAAGATTAGAAATGCATCTGCACACAATAACTGTATTCTTAATGATTTAAAAGCTAGAACTTCGACGAATGTAACCAATGCATCGATTACCGCCAAACTTATGACCATTCAAGGCATGAATATGAATTTTCGTAAAAATCGCATGAGTAATGCAAGAATTCAGCAAATAGTAATATTGTTCTATCGTAACTGTTCAATAGGTCTGCGCACTTGCTGCGCTGACCGTAAGAAAACATAGGCTGGAAGGCAAAAATCCCATCAGCGAAGCTGATCTGGAATGGATTTTTGCACGTAACTATGAAGGTACTGAATAGTTACGTTCTATCTACATAAAACAATGGTTGAGAGTGATGGAATACGGAAAGTAGCAGAGGACGAGCTTCAGAAATTAATGGGACGAGTTAATAAACATCAGGAGTATTATCTATCAAATTCAATGATTAGTAGTACATTTAATTTTCTCAAATTAGTGGTTGACAATTGGTTCAAGACAGCATAAAATATAGATACATGGAAAAAGTTTAACTTTTGCGGAGCGGCATTGTGGATACGATGTTTGCTCCGCTTTTCTTTTTAGAAAATGTGTTTTGCGGTAAAAAGAGGTACAAATTTGGATGAAATAGCGTTAAAATTATGTGATATACAGGGGAGATTATTTGAGCTATCAGCGAATCAGAAGTATGATAGTATAAAATTCATTCGTGTGTTTATGAATTCAGATGTGTCAAGAGCGCTTGACTCAAAATATAATCGTATGCAATGGACAGGGGAAGAATATCTCTTGGAGGAAGTTGTGGATAATGCTGGCAATAAAGTGTCGGTTGGCGGAGAAGTATTTTCAAAAGATGTCCTGTATTGGATTGGCTACATTTATCGTTATTGGCATTACTACAGCGGTGAGGATAGCAAAAAGATATACAAACAAGCACCGGTCGAAGTTATGAAACGAAATTATATGATGTTTCATACGATGGATCCGGTTCTCGCGATTGAGGATTTGAAGAAAATTTATAATGGCAAAACAAATATATTTTCCTTGATTTATGAAAAGCATAAGGCGCTACAATACAATATTGATTACTCAAAATATATTTGCAAGCATAATGCAGAGAAGCATTTTGTAGATTAATTTTCATAAAAATGGTGAATAAAAATAACTTGTGCATAGTTAACACAGGTTATTTTTATTTCCAACGCTGACAGTCTGGATTGGAAGGAACAGGGAGCGGAGGTGGAGATCAGGCAGGTGTTGGAGCATAAGCATCTGGGCAATGGCTCCATCATTCTGTTCCACAATGATGCGAAATACACCCCTAAGGTATTGGACACGATTCTCAAGGGAATCAAGGAAAAGGGGTTTGAGATTGTGCCGATTTCCCAGTTAATTCATCGGGAGAATTTCGAGATGGATCATGAGGGACGGCAGATTCCGAAAGGTAAAGATGTATAAAATCAGTCTGAATACGAGAGAAGTTATAAACAACAGGCGTATTCCGATACTGTATTTTTAGGCAATCAGGGGTGCAATGTTCGATTTCGAACACTGCACCCCTTGTTTGTCCATTGTTCTCTTTGGACTTTTTTTATAAGATAAAAATGATGAAACAATAATTCGTCCACACCTACAATGCCGAGGTTTGGATGGATGGCTCTGTTGGAGTGTTTCTCTGAAATGAAAACATCAGAGGGAAGCCCGGAGGTTTGGTCGGTACCAATGGGGCGGCATTCTTCCGACAGCAATTTGCTGCGGATAAAATCACCTGAGGACAGAGCGGAAAGAAAGGAAGAAAGACTATGAACGTTGCAAATACCATCAAAAAATTGGGTCTGGAACAGGCGTTTGATTACCTGTATAAAGACCCGGAAAACAACCTGCTGAAGCTAATGAATTGGGCGGACAAATTTTCCGATGGGGAATTTGTATCCCAACGTAAGGCAATTCGGGAAGCAATAGAAAATCCTGCGCACCCTTACCATGACTATATCCTGCATATCATCCATGATATCGACCCGGAGGTCATGAAAACGTTAGCTGTTAATTTCTTCATCAATGCCAGCTTAATCGGCTGGTCGAAGCAGGAAGAAAACCGAGCAAAGTATAACTGTAATGTTCCCTGGGCGATTCTTTTGGACCCTACATCTGCCTGCAATCTGCACTGCACCGGATGTTGGGCTGCCGAGTATGGCAATAAGCTGAATCTTACCTTTGATGAGATTGACAGCATTATTCAGCAAGGCAAGAAATTGGGTGTCTATATGTATATCTATACCGGCGGTGAGCCGCTGACGAGAAAGAATGATCTGATTCGGCTGTGCGAAAAGCATAATGATTGTGTATTCCTTTGCTTTACGAATGCGACATTGATTGATGAAAAGTTTGCCGATGAAATGCTGCGCGTGAAGAACTTTATTCCTGCCATTTCTTTGGAGGGGGACGAGGTTTCCACGGACAGCCGCCGCGGACAAGGAACCTATCAGAAGGTCGTTCGGGCAATGAAGTTGCTGCATGAGAAAAAGCTGCCCTACGGCATTTCCTCTTGTTATACCAGCATGAATTACGAGAAGATTACATCGGATACATACTATAACAGTCTGATTGACATGGGTGCTTATTTCATCTGGTACTTCCATTATATGCCGGTTGGCAATGATGCTGCGCCTGAACTGCTGCCAAATCCCAAGCAGCGTGAAACCGTTTATCACCGTATTCGCCATCTGCGTGCCACGAAGCCTTTGTTCGCCATGGACTTTCAAAATGATGCGGAATATGTGGGCGGATGTATTGCCGGAGGCAAGCGGTATCTGCATATCAATGCAAACGGGGATGTAGATCCTTGCGTGTTCGTGCATTATTCCAACGCTAACATTCGGGAATGTACGCTGTTAGAGGCACTGCAAAGCCCGATTTTTATGGCATATCATGATAATATGCCTTTTAATGATAATATGCTCCAACCTTGCCCTATGCTGGAAAACCCGGAACGCCTGCGGAAAATGGTTGCGGAAACCGGCGCACATTCCACCGATCCGCAATCTCCGGAAACGGCGGATCATCTGTGTGGGAAGTGTGATTCCTATGCGAAGTGCTGGGCACCGGAGGCTGAACGGCTCTGGAGGGCTGAACAGGAAGAAAAAAAGCACATATAAAGGATGAGCGCTGCAGGAGACTGCGGCGCTTGCTTATTCTTTTATAGCCGACTTAACGGCAGTCTGCCCGATGGATTTTTGTAGAGCGCGAGTTTCTACGCCCTCCATTAAGGAGCAGATTCGTTCGATATCCGTTTCCAGATCATACTGCATTTCGGCATCCAGCCAATCCAGTAAATAGCCGACTACGATACACTTATAATGGTGATTCAGGATTTCGGCATCCCTTGCGGGAATGGAAATCGTTTTGGAAATACTGGCAAAATATGCATTGACCGCGTGCTGTGTCAGTCGGTTGATATAAAACAGAAAGGTTTCCAAGGGGACTGCGCGGTATACATGAAGGATTGCTTGCTTATGTGCCTCCCCATATTGCAGAACAGGCTTAATGCAGTCCAATGGGCGACCCGGTGTGTAATGGTACGCAATCAGAGCGTTGACCTTTTCCTCCATCATTTCCAAAAGCAGGGAGGGAATATCCGGAAAATGATAATAAAAGGTGTTCCGGTTGATGTCGCAACGGTTTACGATATCTTTCACTGTAATTTTATTGATAGGGCGTTCTTCTAAAAGCTGAGCAAACGCCTCTATAATAGAAGCTCGTGTTCGTCGCATATTAACCTCCAGACTATACGGCTTGAGTTCATCCAAATTAGTTGCCTGTTTTATTCCATCGTTCTACAATAGCAGACAATATAATGGGATTATAACAAAAATTGCTTTGGAAAACAAGAAAACATCGCTGGAATTGGGAAATGCAAATGGTATGGGGGATAAAAACAGGAAAAATCGGATGCATGGATAATCGGCTGCATGGCTGCATGAAGAGAAGCCGTAAAACGAAGGACAATTTCCATTTCCTGTGTATGCAGATAGGGAAGATTTATTGCTGTGGAAAAGGAAGATGGGATTATTGTACCAAAAAAGAGAAAGAACCACAATATTTAGTTTTCAACATTCTTGTACATACTAAATATCGTGGTTTTCATTCAAATAAAAAATCATCCGACGCATTTCTTACAGGGGGTCAGCCCTCTTGCGAGTGCCTTCTCCAGTGTAGATGCAATATAGGTACCGCCATTGCAGGAGCCGCTATAGTGGTACCGTTTTCCCGTGGGGGTAACATAGACGGTAGTGGATTTTTTCGATACCGTCTGTGTGTTTTTATTCTGTGCAGCAAGGCGTTCTTGTTCCGCCTTTTGTGCTGCCCTCTGCGCGGCAAGGCGTTCTTCCTCTGCCTTTCTGGCTGCCTGCTGTTTCTGCAGTTCAGCGGCATAAGCGGCGGCATCCGCATTATCGGTAAAGATGGAAACCAACTGATTATAGCTGTCCCAATACACCTTGCAGTCCAGACTTTCCGCAACAAAGCGGACAGGCACCATCGTACGCCCGTTTACGGCAACGGCAGGCGTATCCAGACTGTGGCTGACACCGTTGATGAAGGCGTTTTTTTCGTTCAGATAGAGGGTAATGGTTTTATCCTCCTTCTGCGCGGTGATGCCTCTGGTGTAGTTGTTCCATTCGACAGCGGCACCAAGTCCTTCAAAAATAGAGCGCATAGGAACCATGGTGCGCCCATTGATTACTGTTGGGGAAACATCCATTTGCAGGGGCTTGCGGTCAATATTAACATCGGCGGCAAAGGCAGTCAACGGTGTGAAGGTACAGAGCGCTGCCAGAAACAGGGCAATCCATTTTTTTGATTTTTTCATGTGTAACACCTCTTTTTGTGATAAAACGAATCTATATAGCCTTATTATATCACAAAAGATGACAATTTAACAGAGAAAGTCGATTTATTTCGGCAGTCTCTGTCGCACCACCTCATACAGCAGTACCCCTGCGGCAACAGAAGCATTCAGGCTTTCTGCCTGCCCCGGCATGGGAATTTTCACCCACGCATCGCAGAGTGCGGCGGCATCCTCACTGAGACCGCGTGCCTCGTTGCCAATGAGAAAGGCACAGGCATCCTGTAAGGGCAGAGCATAGGGATAGCGATTGCCCTTCAGATGTGCGGCGTAAAGCGGAATCTGCTTTGCCTGCATTTTTTCCGAAAGGGCATGCAGGTCGATATTTTGGAAGACAGGCACATGGAACAGACTGCCCATGGTGGCGCGCAGTACCTTCGGGTTATAAAGATCAACACTGCCCTTGCTGAGAAAAACGGCATCTGCGCCGCAGGCATCCGCCGTACGAATGACCGTCCCCAGATTGCCGGGGTCATTCAGCTCTTCCGCCAGAAGGAGAAAGGGCGTTTTTTTCGCAAGCACCGCATCTGCATCCCAATCCAGCTTTTTGCAGACCGCCAGAATTCCCTGTGGGTTTTCCGTATCGCAGACGGCGGCAAAGAGCGCATCTGTCAGACAAAGCACCTCTGCCTTTTCTTCGTAGGGGGAAAGGTCGTTTTCTGCGGCAAAGGCATCGCTCACCGCATACGCAAGCACCTCCCAATTCTTCGGGATTTCGCGGATAAAGCGCAGTCCTTCCGCGATGAAAAGCCCCTCCTTATCGCGATTTTTCTTTATTTTTAAGCCGTTCAGCCGCTTGATCCATTTGTTGTCGCGGCTTTCGATTCGTTTCATGGTATCACCTCGCTTTCTATGATAAAGGAGAAGCTCCTGCTTTGCAAGAAAAAGGATGCAAGCGACGGGAAAATATGGTACAATCAGGGCAAAGAGAGCAGAAAAAGGAGGTTTTTACCTATGACACCACAGGAAAAAAGAAAAGAGCTTTTGAGCGCAACCCTGTTGAAAAAGCTGGAACGCCGCCATTTTGAAGCATACTACTGTCCTACAGCGACAGAAGCCATCGAAAAGGTGCTGTCCCTCATTCCGGAAGGCAGCAGTATCACATGGGGTGGCTCCATGACCATTCGCGATATGGGGCTGACAAAGGCGGTAAAGGAAGGCAATTATAACGTCATTGACAGAGATACCGCGGCAAATCCTGCCGAAATGCGTGAAATGATGCGTCAGGGACTCTTGTGCGATTACTATTTGACCAGCACCAATGCCATTTCCGAGGATGGCGTTCTGGTAAATATTGATGGGACAGGCAACCGTGTGCGTCCATCTGCTTCGGGCCGCACAATGTGATTGTTCTGGCGAGCCTGAGCAAGGTGGCACAGGATGTGGATGCGGCAATCAAGCGCGTGAGAGGGTACGTTGCACCTGTCAACAGCATGCGCTTCATGGGGAAAACCCCTTGTGCAGTGGACGGCACCTGCCATAACTGCGTTTCCGAGGAATGTATTTGTAATCAGATTCTGGTGACAAGAGTCTGCCGCCCGGCAGGCAGAATTAAGGTGATTCTGATTGGCGAGGAATATGGATATTAAGATTTAAGTTGAAAACGGGCGCACCTTTAAGCCTTTCCGCATTTGTGGGAAGGCTTTTTCAGAAAGAGGGTTGCAAATGAACAAGCAAAAGCATATCAGTATTCGTATAGACGAAGAAGTATTGAAAAAATTTCATTATGTTTCCAGATACAACGGACGTTCCGCCAGCGGGCAGATTTTATACCTCATCAATCAATGTATTCGCGAATTTGAGAAGGAGCAGGGCGAAATCGAATTGGAACGCCCGAACCCTTGATTTTTCTCCCCAATCTGCTACAATAATGAGGTTAGGAGAGTACGATTTACGAAGGAGAAAAAATAATGGAAGAAATGGTTTTTCAGATTGGGCCCATTCGTCCGCCCAGTGAGGCAAACAGCCTGCTTTTGCGCGTGACGGTGAACTGCCCTTGGAATAGATGTAAATTCTGTATGCTGTATAAAAAATACGATTTTCATACCCGTTCCGTTGCGGAGGTGAAGAAGGATATCGACACCATGGCGGAGCTGCGTGACCGTATTTTGCAGTATAAAACGGCGAACGGCTGGGATATACAGGCAATCAACAACGAATATCAGACCTTGACAACGGACGATCAGCGTTGGTGCTATCAGATGGTGTTCCGCTGGATGACAGAGGGGGACTGCAATTCCATCTTTTTGCAGGATGCGAATACGATGTGTCTGCGTGCGGATTGGCTTGCGGAAATCATTCGTTATGTGCGCGTGAAGCTGCCCGAAATCAAGCGGATTACCTCCTATGGCAGAGCAAACACGCTTGCGAAAATTACCCCGGAGGATTATAAAATGCTCAAGGAGGCAGGCCTAGACCGTATCCATTCCGGCTACGAATCTGGTTCCGATAAGGTGCTTGCGCTGATTGAAAAGGGCTGCACGCAGGAGGAACAGATTATCGGCGGCAGAAAGGTGAGAGAGGCAGGGATTGAGCTTTCTATCTACTTTATGCCCGGTGTCGGCGGCAGGGAGCTTTCCGATGACAAAGCCATTGAAACGGCGAAGGTTATCAATGCGGTGAATCCGAATTTCGTCCGCCTGCGTACCTTTGTGCTGCGTACCGGCTCTCTGATGGAGGAGGTGCGCGATGCCGGCGGCTGGACGGAGGATACCGATATGAATAAGCTTTTGGAAATTCGCAAGCTCTTAGCGCATATCGACCCGACAAAGGCAAACGGCAGAATCACAAGCGACCACATCATTAACCTTTTACAGGAGGTCAACGGCGATATGGATACCGACCTGCCCTGGATGCTGGAATATATTGATTCCTTCCTTGCCCTGCCCAAGCTGGAGCAGAGAAAATATCAGATGGCGCGCCGCATGGGCTTCCCTCTGGACTGGAAGCAGCTTTGGCGGATGCGCGAGAGCGACCAGAAAATCGTTGAGGATTTAGCGAAAAATATCGTAGATGAAAAGGATTGGGAAAAGAAACTCCATACCTATATGGATCATTATATTTAAGGAGGTGCCGCAATGGCAAGAGAAACAGTTTTTACGGCAATTATCCCTGCAATTTTAATCTTCTTTCTGGTTTTCTTTAACATCAGAAAAATGCAGAAGCAGGCGAAGATTATGAAAATGGAGCATGAGGGCAAATGCGGCGGAGGCTGTGCAGGTTGCGCCCACAGCAAAAGCTGTCATTCCGAGAAGAAGGATTTATAAGAAAAAAAGAATCACCTCAAACTGATTTTTCTGTCAGCTTGAGGTGTTTTTTTATGCTTCTCCCTTTGTTTTGCTTTCGTGCTCGTTGCGGTAGCGTGTCATTAAGCCGTGGAACAGCTCTTCTGCCGTCGGGGGCGTAAAGCTGATGGCATTTGCGCCTGCCGCTACGGTTTCACGGATGCTTTCCTGCGAGGGACCGCCTGTTGCAATGATGGGCAGGTCGGGGTAGCGTTCGCGCAGAATCCGCACTACCTCCGGCGTGCGTGCCGCGGCAGATACATTGAAAATCGTCGCACCTGCTTCCAGACGAGCATCGATGTCCGTATTTTCATCCAGAACGGTTACAACAATGGGAATATCAATGATATCTGCAATTTGCGCGATGACATCGTTCGTTGTCGGCGCATTCACCACAACTGCCATTGCCCCGAAGGCTTCGGCATCCTTTGCAAGCATGACAACGCGTGCGCCTGTGGTTGTGCCGCCGCCTACGCCGCAGAAAACGGGCAGGCTGGAGGTGGAAACAATCGCATCAGCAATAATCTGCTGGGGCGTAAAGGGATACACCGCAAGTACAGCATCTGCGTTGCAGTTGCGAATGATGGCAATATCAGTAGAAAAAATCAAGGACTTGATGCGTCGCCCCATAATCACAATCCCGCTGGCGGCATAAATTTCATCCGGCATGGTTACGATATGGTGG
>ENA-OROP01000296-OROP01000296.1-human-gut-metagenome-genome-assembly--contig:-NODE-296-length-60401-cov-7.225980_pt1 | contig 60401 bp, 40 predicted proteins | sample MGYA00242132_ERZ509056 | MGnify/ENA primary metagenome ERZ509056 (study PRJEB26280, sample SAMEA2338768) | human gut metagenome | biome: human gut; feature: human-associated habitat; material: faeces...
AGATACAAAACTAATTTTATTTTTTCGAGTGTCTACTTGACGGGTAGCAGTTCACGGTGAGCAGGGGTTTTGTGTTTATGTTTTAGTTATTAGTGGGGTACCACGTTTTATTAGGGTTATAGGACATTTCATTAATACCAACGAGTCATCGGTAAATCATTGTTGATGCCCTTGGTAGCTAGTATCTGATGTAAGTCCATCATGCCGTTGGCAAAAGCAGCGGCACAGCCGTTAAGGTATAAATCCCACATGCGGATGAAGCGTTCGTCGAATTTTTGGCGAATGGTTGGGAGCTGGGCACGGAAGTTCTTATCCCATTCTAATAAGGTTTTATTGTAGTGCATGCGGAGGTTTTCCACGTCCAAGATGTGGAATTTATCGTCCGTCATATCGGAAATCATTTCACGCAGGCTTGGTAGCATACCGCCCGGGAAGATGTATTTGCTCATCCACGCATCGCCCGGTTTTTCATCCATACCGCTGATGAAATGGAGGAGGAAAACGCCACCTTCAACGAGAACGGAGTCTACACAGTCATTGAATAATTGATAGTTTTCACGGCCCACATGTTCAACCATACCGACGCTCACAACGCGATCGAATTCTAAGCCCGATTTTGGTAAATCGCGGTAGTCCATGAGCTTCACTTCGAGGTAATCTTCCAAGTGGTTTTCCTTGATACGTTCTTGGAATTTTTCATACTGTTCATGGCTGAGCGTAATGCCGGTGCCCTTGATTTTGTATTTTTTAGCCGCTTCGAGGAGTAAATAACCCCAACCACAGCCGATATCTAAGAGGCGCATGCCTTCTTTTAAATACAGTTTGTCTAAAATGCGATGGATTTTATTCATCTGTGCTTCGTAAAGAGTCGTATTCTCATCTTCGAAGTAAGCGCAAGAGTACTGCATGGTTTCATCGAGCCAAAGGGAGTAGAAGTCGTTACCGATATCGTAATGGCTCTGCACTTCTTCCGCTTGGTGCTTCTTGGTAAGCGGATTGTGGGTTAGTTTGGTGAGTACGTCGCCGGCCGTGGAGAATTGATCCATTTGGCCGAGGAAGTGGTTCAACGCGAAGTATAAATCGCCTTCAATTTCTAAATTGCCGTCCATGTATGCTTCGCCGAGAGCGATGGATGTACTCGTCATGAGCTTGTTTGCGGGAATGGGTTCCTTCATATCTACTGTAAAAAGAGGTTCCCCTTCGCCAATTATATATTCATTATCTTTAAATTTTACTTTAAAAGGATTGGCATCGAATCGTTTTAAGAAACTAATCATTGCCTTTTCCTCTATTTTTTTACCTAAGTTGCCTAACATCTCAAGGTACCTCCTTATTAAAATTTTGACTAGCTTGTTTTTATATACTAAAACTTTAGATGTGAAAAGTCAAACAATTTGGCGGTTGTAATATGTAATAATAGATATAGAAAATATAAATAGATGAAAATATTTTTATTGTGTTATTATAAAGAATAATTAATAATGCCCTTACCTGAAATCGCGAGGATTACAGGCAAGGGCATTATAGTAATTGAGAGTTCCTATCTACTACATAGTGTTTAATGAAATAAGGTTATTAGTTTTTAAATATAATGAGCGAATAGGAATACCAAAATTCACGCATCGTTAAGGCTGACAATTTGCCGGTGCCGACCTTATCGCAAGTGTAAAAGGAGGCGTGAAGTTTTGCTGTTAATTTGAAGTGATTACGTTAGGATGCTGATCTTAATTGCTGATTGTGATAATGTTGAACTATTTAGCTATTTGGTCCAAAGCTTGGGCTAAATCGGCAATGATATCGTCCGCATCTTCGAGACCTACGGATAAACGCACGAGGCCTTCGCTGATGTTGGCAGCGGCCAATTCTTCTTTCGTGTAGGTGGAGTGCGTCATGGACGCTGCGTGTTCGATGAGGGTTTCCGCATCGCCTAAGGAAACGGCTAAGCGGCAGAGCTTAACGCTGTTCATAACAACGGCTCCTTCTTTGACACCGCCTTTTAATTCGAAGGATACCATGCCGCCCGGTAAAGCCATTTGCTGTTTAGCCAATTCATATTGCGGGAAGCTGGAAAGACCCGGATAGTTTACGGATTTAACAGCCGGATGGGTTTCGAGGAATTGAGCTACTTTCATAGCATTGGCGCAATGACGTTCCATGCGGATGGCCAACGTTTTAAGGCCGCGGGCTACGAGGAAGGCATCAAACGGGCTGAGTACGGCACCGGTCATGTCTTTGATACCGTATAGGCGAACTTGCGTTAAGAAGTCGGCGGAGCCGCATACAAAACCGGCAATGACGTCACCGTGACCGTTTAAGTATTTGGTAGCGGAGTGAACCACTACATCGGCGCCTAAAGACAATGGTTGTTGGATGTAAGGTGTGCAGAAGGTGTTGTCAACAACAACGAGACAATCGGCCTCTTTATGGCTGATTTCGGCAATCGTTTTGATGTCTACGATTTTAAGTGTCGGGTTAGCCGGCGTTTCCAAATACACGACTTTAGTATTTAGTCTGAAAGCTTTTTTCACAGCGTCTATATCGCTCATATCAACGAAAGTTACTTCAACGCCCATGCGGGTCAAGCCGTGGTTAAGAAGGGCGAAGGTGCAGCCGTACAAGGTGTCACAGGCGATAACATGATCGCCCGCTTTCAGCGCCGTCCACAAGGTGGCGGAAATAGCCCCCATGCCGGATGCGGTGGACATACAAGCTTCGGCTCCTTCTAAAAGGGCTAACTTCTCTTCCAACTGCGTGTTGGTCGGATTGCCTAAGCGAGAGTAGATATAGCCCCCTTCTTCGAGGGCAAAGCGACGACCGCCCTGTTCGGCAGAGTCGAAAACGAAGGTAGAGGTTTGGTAAATAGGGGCTGTTAAAGCTCCAAATGTATTAGGCGCTGCGCCGCCGTGAATTGCTTTAGTAGAGAATCCCTTGTTTTTTAAATTTTCCATGTTATATACCTCCTAAAAGTAAGTCTTTTTAAAACGGACAAGTTATTGGGAACACCGTTTATTTTGAGGTCAGTGTAACATGGATAGTTCATGCTGTATAATATCCCTTGGAGTGTATTTACCATGCATTAAAACTATATCTAAATTAATTGATTTGCAGTAAGTAAATAGAGCCACCGGCAGGGGCCGATGGCTCTTTGATATAAGAAATCTGTGTTATTGTTACAGCTTAGGCTAGGAAAGAATCATTTAGGCCTCGTTTTTTAGAGGTGCAAAAACGGGATGGCTTAAGGAATCAATGGAATCTTCCAGGAGCTCCACATAATCTGTCATAGCCGGCGTCATATTGGTGTTTTTTAGTTTTATCCAGCCAATATTGATAAGGTCCAGGGAGCCTTCCAGCGGAATGGATAAAATACGGTCTTTGGTAATGTCCGGCAATAGGCAACCACAGCCGATGGTAAAGGCATCGGTGCAGGCTAAGAGGCGTAAAATAGTGGAGCGGTCGGATACGACGAGGGAGCGATTGTCCTGAAGACCGCGGACGCTCACCTCTTCGGCATACTGATAGGAGTCATTGCCCTGGTAGTATTTGATATACGGATAGTCCTGCAGATCCTCTACGGTGAGGGCACCGGCGTTTTTTAACGGATGATTATGACCGATATAGACGCAAGGCGGGAATTGACGAAGTGGCGTAAACTCAATGCCTTTTTGCGCAAAAAGACGTTTCATAAATTTATTGTTGCTCCGTGACAGATAGAGAATACCCAGTTGGCTTTTCCCTAAGAGGACGTTGTCGATAACTTTGGATGTGCGACATTCGTTAAAAACGATGGTATAATCGGAGACTTTTTTCAAACGTTTTACAAAATTCGTGAGTGCTTCGATGGAGAACATGTAGTGTTGGGCCGACACGGTAAGGGTGAGCCGATTGTTGATGCTGTCCTGATTAAAGTAGTTGTTAAGGCCGTTGACCTGCTCGAGAATGCGATGGGCGTAGTCTAAAAACTCAAGGCCTTCAACGGTGAAGGAAACACCGTGGCGCGTGCGTTCCAGTATGGTAATGTCGAATTCCTTTTCCAGGTCTTTAATGGATTTAGAAAGGCTCGGTTGCGCAATGAATAAACGCTGGGCCGCCAGTGTAATAGATTGGCATTTGGAGATTTCGACTAAGTAACGCAATTGTTGTAAGGTCATAAGGACGCCTCCCAAGTGACATAGCTTTAAACTATAGTATCAACACTTAATTAAGTATTTCACAGTGTATTTTTAACATGTTATGCTGAACCTATATTAAGTACCGTTAGACGTCTCGGTACTTCCCTCATACATAGTTAACTATAACAGGTATAAAACACGGGATTATAGGTATATAAGACTTTTGTTAAGGTATATTACTGAGTTGATAAATAAATTGAATTATATGACCATTTTATTGTAACAGGGAATGCAAAAAAAGTCATGCTTTATCAGAATATATACTATGAGAAATTGTACTTATATGTCATAATGTATAATTAGAGGAGGTTTTCATGAATAAGGAAATTCAAGTTGAGGCGACGCTTACGGCTGTCGGTGAACCGGTTGCTATAGGGATGAGCAAAGCGGCCAGAGCCGGTATGAGCGACGCTGAGTGGCGTGAAGCCACCCGTTTTGACAGTACTGACTGGGGTTGGATTATCATGAGTATCGGCATGGCTATTGGCGCCGGTATCGTGTTCTTGCCCGTTCAAGTCGGTATTGTAGGGGTGTGGGTGTACTTGTTGGCAGCGGCCGTGGGGTATCCGGCGCTCTATTTGTTCCAGCGCTTATTCGTTAATACCTTGGCGGTATCGCCGGAATGTACGGATTATCCGTCCGTTATTTCTCATTATTTGGGTAAAAACTGGGGTATCTTCTTAGGCGCGATTTATTTCGTTATGATCGTCATCAGTATCTTCGTGTACTCTACGGCGATTACCAATGACAGTGCGTCCTTCTTATACTCTTTTGAGGTAACGGACACGATTCTATCGAGTAATCCGTTCTACGGGTTAGGTGTTATTTGTTTATTGGTGGCCATTGCGGCCCAAGGGGAGAAGATTCTTTTCAAAGTATCCACCGGGCTGGTACTTACTAAGTTACTAGCCATTATCGTGTTGGGGCTCATCATGGTAAGCCATTGGAATTTGGCGAATGTTCCGGCCTTACCGAGCTTGTCCGATGCGCTCTATCAGGCGTTTACCATGTTGCCGTTGACGCTCACGTCGATTCTCTTTATTCAGACGTTGAGTCCTATGGTAATTTCCTATCGCTCCTATAATAAATCGGTGGATGTGGCTTGGCACAAATCCTTGCGAGCCATGAATATATCGTTCGGCGTTCTATTCGTGACCATCTTTTTCTTTGCCATTTCCTTTAATTTGGCCATGAGTCATGAGCAAGCCGTTATGGCGGCCAGTCAAAATATTTCCGCCTTGGCTATTGCAGCGAGTGAAATGGACGGCGATACGGTGAGAATTTTAAGCTTATTGCTTAATATTTTCTCGATTATGACAGCCTTCTTCGGCGTATTCCTGGCATTCAAAGAATCGTGTCAGGGGATTGCCATTAATTTGTTAAAACGTGTGTATGACGAAGATTGCATTAATCGCAAAGCGATTGCTTGGGGTACCTTGGTATTTGGTGTATTGGTCGCTTGGGGCGCCATTATTCTGAATATTCCCGTACTTCGTCTCTTAACGTGGATGGGCCCGATTATGGGGATTATCGGTTGCTTTATACCAACTTATTTGGTATATAAACTAGATTTCCTGGCTCGTTTCAGAAGTCCAAGTCTTATGTTTATCATAGCAGCCGGCATCTTGCTCAGTATTTCGCCGTTTTTCTAAAAAATTCACTACGGAGTGTTAAGGGTTCATTAGTAACAATTTAATTAAGCAGTATCTTAGCAGTACAAGAAGTAAATAGCAGTAAATTAGCAGTAAATTGCAGGACCGAATCAAGAGAGAGCTTTTGTTTAGCGTGAAATCAGTTTCCAACAGCGACAACTGCATATGAGATATGCAGACGCAACTATATAAGTATATACCGGGAGGCTTTACTATGCGTAAAATGAAGACTATGGACGGCAATCAAGCCGCTGCACACATTTCCTACGGGTTCACCGAGGTGGCCGCAATTTATCCGATTACTCCGTCATCACCGATGCCGGAACACGTGGATGAATGGGCGGCTAACGGGCGTAAAAATGTGTTCGGACACACTGTTAAGGTAGTAGAAATGCAATCGGAGGCCGGCGCAGCCGGTGCCGTGCACGGTTCATTACAGGCCGGGGCGCTGACCACTACCTACACGTCGGCACAAGGCTTGCTCTTGATGATTCCTAATTTATATAAAGTGGCCGGTGAATTATTACCAGCTGTATTCCAAGTGGCGTCGCGTGCTTTGGCGACGCATGCGTTGTCGATTTTCGGCGACCACCAAGACGTAATGGCTTGCCGTGCCACCGGTTGCGCCATGCTCGCCGAATCGTCCGTGCAGGAAGTTATGGACCTTAGTGCGGTTGCTCATTTATCGGCGATTAAAGGCCGCATGCCGTTTATCAATTTCTTTGACGGCTTCAGAACGTCTCATGAAATTCAAAAAATTGAAGTGCTCGAATACGATGAATTGGCACCGCTCCTCGATCGGGATGCCCTCAAAGCATTCCGCAAACGCGCGCTGACACCGGATGCACCGGTGACGCGCGGTACGGCGGAAAATCCGGATGTGTACTTTACTCATCGTGAAGCGTCCAATCCGTTCTATTTGGATATTCCGAGCATTGTTGAAGAATACATGGCTGAAATCAGCAAACTCACAGGCCGTGAATACCATTTGTTCAACTATGAAGGGGCACCGGATGCTACCGACGTCGTAGTTGTGATGGGCGCCGGCGCTCAGGTAGCCAATGAAACGGTGGAATACTTACGCGAGCAAGGCCGCAAAGTTGGTGCCGTTAATGTCCATCTTTTCAGACCGTTTGCTATGGATCGTTTCATCGAAGCCTTGCCTAAGACGGTTAAACGCATTGCCGTACTTGACCGCACGAAAGAACCGGGCTCCATGGGCGAACCTTTATTCCTCGATGTGCAGGCCGCCATTGCCCGTGCTAAACTGGATATTACCGTTGTGGGCGGTCGCTACGGCCTCGGTTCCCGTGACGTAATTCCGGCCGATATTGTAGCCGCCTTTGATAATTTGGCAGCCGCCGAACCTAAAGCTGAATTCACGCTTGGTATAGTGGATGATGTGACCGGTTTATCCTTGCCTCGTCCCTATAATGTATGGATTGATGCCTCTCACATTACGGCTTGTAAGTTCTGGGGATTCGGTTCCGACGGTACGGTTGGGGCCAATAAGACGGCCATCAAGATTATCGGCGATAACACGGATATGTACGCGCAGGCTTACTTCGATTATGATTCTAAAAAATCCGGCGGCGTGACCATGTCGCATTTGCGTTTTGGCAAAAAGCCGATTAATAAACCATATCTCGTAACACGACCTACGTTTGTAGCCTGTCATCGTCAGGCCTATGTAAATGAATACGATATTTTACAAGGCATCGAAGAAGGGGGCACCTTCTTATTGAACTGCACTTGGACGCCGGAAGAACTTTCTGAAAAATTACCGGCTGCCATGAAGCGGACCATTGCCAATAAACATCTTAAATTCTATATCATTAATGCGGCGCAGATTGCGCAAGACATCGGGCTCGGCGGTCGCATCAACATGATTTGTCAGTCCGCCTTCTTTAAATTGGCCAATATTATTCCGATTGAAGAAGCGGTGCAGCACTTGAAAGATTCCATCGTTGCCACTTATGGTAAAAAAGGTCAGTCCGTTATTGATATGAATATGATGGCTGTCGATAAAGGGGTTAATGCCATTGTGCCGGTAACAGTGCCGGCTGACTGGGCTGATGCGGTGGATGCTCCGGTAGCTGAAACTCAGGAAATTCCTGAATATGTACAAAATATTTGCCGTCCGATCAATGCGCAAAAAGGCTATGATTTACCGGTTAGCACCTTCATGGGCTACGAAGACGGTACGTTACCGGCCGGTTCGGCTGCTTATGAAAAACGCGGCGTAGCCTTATTCGTACCGCATTGGCACAAAGAAAATTGTATCCAATGTAACCAGTGTGCTTTTGTTTGTCCGCATGCAACGATTCGTCCGGTATTGGCTACGGCTGACGAAGTGGCGGCCGCTCCGGAAGGTTTTGAAACAATTCCGGCTATGGGCGCCGGCGACTTACAGTTCCGTATCTCCGTATCGCCGCTTGATTGCCTCGGTTGCGGCAACTGCGTACAGATTTGTCCGGCTCCTAAGGGTAAAGCCATTACCATGAGCCCAATCGATGACGAGTTACACTTGGCCGATGCTTGGAATTATGGTGTAAACTTACCGACTAAAGCGAATCCGATGAAGAAAGAAACGGTAAAAGGCAGTCAGTTTGAAGTACCGCTTCTCGAATTCTCCGGTGCCTGTGCCGGTTGCGGTGAAACACCGTATGCCCGTCTTGTTACGCAGCTTTTCGGTGATCGCATGATGATTGCCAATGCGGCCGGCTGTTCCTCCATCTGGGGCGGTTCCATGCCGACATCTTCCTATACGGTTAACCAGGCGGGTCAAGGTCCTACTTGGGCAAACTCCCTCTTTGAAGATAATGCGGAATTCGGCTACGGCATGCGCGTAGGAACCACGAAGATTCGTGAACAAATCGGTGAATATGTAGCAACCGCTATCGATGAATGCACGGCGGAACAGGCTGAATTAAAAGCCGCGCTTAGCGATTGGAACGAACATCGCGAGCAGGGCGCCGGTACACGTGAACGATCCGCTCGTTTGGTAGCGTTGCTTGAAAAAGTGGCTGAACCGACTAAAGCTATGACGGCGATTTTAGAAGAAAAACAATATCTTGCTAAACGTTCGCAGTGGATCTTCGGTGGCGACGGCTGGGCTTATGATATCGGCTTCGGCGGTCTCGACCATGTACTTGCGTCCGGCGATGATGTAAATATTCTCGTATTCGATACGGAAGTGTACTCCAATACGGGCGGTCAATCTTCTAAAGCAACGCATACCGCGGCAGTAGCTAAATTCGCAGCCAGCGGCAAGCGTACGAAGAAAAAAGACCTCGGCATGATTGCCATGTCTTACGGCTATGTATATGTGGCTCAGGTGGCTATGGGGGCCGATAAAAATCAGCTCCTCAAAGCGATTACGGAAGCGGAAGCCTACCCTGGTCCATCCCTCATTATTGCCTATGCACCATGTATCAACCACGGTATTAAATCCGGCATGGGCACGACGCAGGAAGAATCACGTCGCGCCGTAGCGGCCGGCTATTGGGATCTCTATCGCTACAACCCTGCTTTACGCGGCACTGATAAAAATCCGTTCAGCCTCGATTCGAAAGAACCGACTGAAAGCTTTAGAGATTTCTTGATGGGCGAAGTGCGTTATGCCTCGCTTAAACAGACATTCCCTGAAGTGGCGGAAGAACTCTTTGCCAAAACAGAAGAGGATGCCAAAGAACGTCGTTTATCCTACGTACGTATGCAAGAAAGTTTGGCACCGACTAAATAGGCTTGAATCGAATGGAGTTTGAATCAAATAAGGTTTAAATTAAATGAGATTCTGACTCTAATAAGATTTGATTTTAATAATCTAAATAAGGTTTGACACTCATAATGTAGCTATATATTTTATTTATATAGAATGTAGTAAAACCTCCAAGGAAACTGCACGAATGGGCATTGGGGCCCCATATTCGTGCAGTTTCTGTTTTATGCATTAATGTAGTTGCTGTATAATTGAAAGCATTTTCTTAATCTGTTTCATTTTCTGAGGCGATAGATACTTGTAGTTTGAAAAATTTGGTTGTCTTATACCAAAGGCAGCTATGATATATTTATATATGAGAGTATAGAGTTATATTTATGATTAAGAGTATAATTATATCAGTAGAGAATCTAGATGAAATATACCGCTGTAGGAAGGAGTGAAAGTATGGCACTTTCGGTCTATGTAGGACGGGCCGGCACGGGCAAAACACAGGCCTGCTTTGAGCATGTGAAGCAAGTTATCGAGTCAAATCCGGGCGAGCCTATTTTATACATCGTACCGGATTCGGCGACCTATACGATAGAACGAAGCTTGGCAGAATTCATGCCACAAGGCGGTTTTACCACCGTTCGCGTAGTGGGTTTTAGCCGTTTGGCGTACCAGATATTTCAATCGGTAGGGATGGTGCGCGAATCAGGTCTGTCGGACATTGGGCAAAAGTTATTGCTTCGTTTAATCATGAAACGGGAGCAGGGCAAACTGGAATTATTGGGGCAGTCGGCTAAGCAACCTCATTTTGCCGATGTATTGCAGGGACTCATCAGCGAATGCGATTCATTCCGCGTGGATGCAGCCGATTTGAAAAAAGGGGCTGAGCAGGTCGAATCTATGGTATTGCAGCGTAAGCTTCAGGAACTTGCTCATATCATGGAAGCGTACCAAGAAACATTGGCCACCACCGGTGTTAATACGGCTAATCGTTTGGAAGAGCTCATGGAGGTATTACCAAAAAGCCCGTTAATCCATAATTCCCATGTGATTGTGGACGGCTTTCATTGGTTTACACCGATTCAAATGGAACTTTTATATGAGCTGTTTACATTGGCAAAAGACAGCATTTTGACCATCACCTTACCGCCGGACCTGGCGAAATTACAGGTGCCGCCGCAAAAATTACGACTGTTCGGGCGCCCTCATTCCGTATTTGCAGATGTGATGAAATGGCATGCTTCGCAAAAAGATGCGATAGAGCTCGTGGTGCGGACTTTTGATAAAAATTATCGCTTTAAAAAGCCTGTCTTAGAGAGTTTGGCAACGCGTTATTTTAACTCACCAATCAAAGATAATAATCAAGAGGCCGTATTGCCTGTTACGGTGGCATACAATCGAGCTCGTGAAGCCGATGCCGTATGTCGGCAGATTTTGGAAGCGATGGAACAACCGAATCGGCGCTGGCGGGATATTACCATCATGCTTCGTGAGTCGGAGACCTATGGCGATATTTTGGAAAAAACGCTGAAACGTTACGAAATTCCTTACTTCTCGGATCGCCGCCGACCTATGGTGAGCCATCCTCTAGGTGAGTTTTTACAGGGCTTATTGGAAGTGGTACGTCGGAATTTCGATCATGATGCGGTGTTCCGTTTGTTAAAAACCGACTTCTGGCCGCTCACTCGTTCCGCTGTGGATGAATTGGAAAATTATTGCCTCGAGTTTGGTATTCGGGACTTCATGTGGCTCAAAGACAGCTGGCCGTATGAACGGAAAAACCGTTTTGACAGCAGTGACGATGATGATACGTATGATGAAAAAATCGCAGAGGAAATCGGAGCGAGTGCAACAGCTGATGCTACTGCAAAAGAGGATCCTGAAGTTGATGCAGCAGTAACGGATGTTAATCCTGTATCGACCGGCGATAGGTTAAATAGCACGATTTCTGATGAACTCATGCAGGGAAATACGGAATCTGCGCGCCGTATGCGTGTCAATGCGGCTCATAATCTAATTATGGCCGAGCTACGTCCTTTCTGGGAATTTGCCAAAGAGGAACACACCGGTTATGAATGGTGTGAAGAGCTTTTCTTGTTGATGAGTAATGTGGGCGTGCCTGCTCGCTTGGCACAGTGGGCTACTGATGCGGAAGCGGCCGGTGATGCGGAAAGTGCGGCCGCTCATGAGCAGATGTATAAACGGGTTATTGCTCTTTTTGACGAGATTATGAGTTTGGAATTGCCCGATACGATGACGACGGCGGAAGTGGCGCTGCTTTTGGAAGAAGGGTTAGAAGAAGTATCCTACTCGTTAGTGCCCCCAAGCCTTGACCATGTTATGGTGACCACTGTGGAACGCGGTTATACGCATGAAAGCGATATCGTCTTTTTAATGGGCCTCAATGACGGCGTATTCCCGCAACGTATGGGCGATGAAGGCCTTCTGAAAGATACGGAGCGCGAAGCCTTGAAGGCCGCCGGCGTTACCTTAGCGGAAGGGGCTTTAGTGCGCGCTTTTAATGAAAACTTCTTGCTCTACTTGGCTTGTACGCGTAGTCGTGAGGAACTTCATATTTCCTATGCCGGTTCCGATGAAGAAGGGGCCGCCTTGGAAAGCAGCCTGGCTATTAAACGTTGGCAGCAGTTGGGTTATACGGCCGGTTCCAAGGGAGCGCCGCTTACCATTCCGGAGGGCCAAGAGCCGGACTATATTTGGCGGCCGTTACAGAGTTTATCCTTATTGGCCGGCCAGATGGGGACCGTGGCGCAAGACGGCGATTTAGCGCCGATTTGGCGTAGCGTTTACGATTGGAGCCTTGACGGTCAGTACCGCGAAGCTTTACGGATGGCCACCCGTGGCGTTATGGACTCTAACGATGTGCCCGTAGTGGACCGTGAGGTGGTGCAGGCTTTATTATTCCAAAACGAAGCGTTAAGCGGCTCCGTCACGCGTTTGGAAAAATATCAGCAATGCCCGTTCGCTTTTTATGCCCGTTACGGTTTAAGTTTGGAAGAACGGCCGATTAAGCAGTTCGGCGCCCCGGAAATCGGGATTTTTCTCCATGAAAGCTTGCGCTCCTTGGGTATGACACTTTTAAAAGAAAAACGTCAATGGCGTGATATAAAACCGGATGAAGAAGCGGCGCTTTGCGAAGCGGTAGTGGCTGAAATCAGTAAGGAATTGCAGCTCGGCGAAGAAGGCGATGTGTATGAAACGGTACTCCAACAGCGTTTGGAATCGACCCTCAAACGGACGGTAAATCGTCTTACCGATTGGTCGCAAAAGAGCAAATTCAACACGCGCTATTTGGAAAAGAGCTTTAGCAGTTACGGCGGTGCCGGTCACTGGCCGGCGGTGAAAATATCGTTGGGTGACGAGTCGTATATTCAACTTATCGGTCAGCTCGACCGCGTCGATGAGTGGCAGGATGAGGCCGGTAAAACCTACGGTCTCGTAGTGGACTATAAGTCGGGCTATGCGGAAGTGACGGCATCGGATGTGTATTATGGCCTCAAATTGCAGCTCGTAACCTATCTCTTAGCCCTCGAACGGGCACAGCGAAGCGATCAAATTGAACCGGCTGCCTTGGTATATACGTATGTAAAAAATCCACGAATCAGCAAGAGTAGTGTCCTAACCGAAGAAATGGCATCTGAATTGGTGAAAACCGATACAGGCCTTAAAAATGACGGTTATTTTACAGATAATGTGGAGTTATTGGCGAATATTGACGAAACGGTGGTGGCTGGTAAATCAACGCCATATGTACCGATTCGTATTAGCGGCAATGGCACATCGATTCATGGTCAAGATAAACGAAAGACCAAGTCGCCACAAGACTTTAAGGCGCTTACCGATTATGCGGCACGTGTGATAGGTAAGGCAGGGCAGCATATTTTGGCCGGGCATTTCCCGGTGAGTCCGTACAATTTGGATAATAAGTACATTCCTTGCTCCTATTGTCAATATAAGGCGTTATGCCGTTTTGAAAATACCCGTAATAATTATCGTTATATCAACAAAATAGACGAAGATGTAGTGTTGGCTAAAATGGCGAAAGGAGACGATGTATATGAAGTGGACCGACGCTCAACAAGCGGCGATTGATGCACCAAAGCCGGGCTCGCTCGCTTCACAGACCTTGCTCGTAGCGGCGGCTGCCGGCTCCGGGAAAACCGCCGTTTTGGTGGAACGCATCATTCAGCGCTTGAAATCTAAAGATAATCCCTTATCCATTCAGGAGCTTATGGTAGTAACCTTTACCAAGGCGGCGGCTGCTGAAATGAGTGCTCGTATTGGTGCTAAATTAGCGGAAGAATTCAATAAAACCGGAGATTCTTACTTGGAAGAACAGCTCAGCTTGTTGCCATCCGCTCATATTTCGACGCTCCATTCCTTCTGTCAGTGGGTTATCAGCAGTTATTTTTATCGTCTCGACATCGATCCGTCCTATCGCATCGGTAATGAAGGGGAATTGATGCTTCTGAAAACCGATGTGTTGGAAAAGCTGTTGATAAAAGCCTACGAGGAAAATCAATTTCACATTTTTGAAATTGCCGACATGTTTGGCAGTGAACGGTCCGACCAAGGCATTATGGATCAGATTTTGAACCTTCATGAGTTTGCGTTGGCCCAGTCTGATCCTGAAAACTGGCTTCAAGAGGCTAAGGCACGTTATGAAAATGCCCTTACCCAGCCTATAATGGACACCGTTTGGGGTAAATATTTTATGGACGAGCAACATCTTCTGATTGACGACATTGCTAATCGTCTGGCAAAATTTGCAGACATCCTCAACCAACCGGGTGGGCCTACCAAGGGTGCCGAATTTATTGATGAGCTCGCCTATATGATGTCCGCCCTGACCGAGGCGCAAACCTGGGATGAAATGGTGGCCGCCGTCGCTCTCATTGGCAATCATTCGTTCAAGCGGCTCAATATGAATCCTTTGAAAAAAGATTTGGATAAGGTTGATCCCGGCTTGTTATCTCAGGCTAAGGAACTGATAAAAGGTGTTCGTGAGAGTTTAAAAGAGCTTTCCAGTGGTCCTTTTGCCATTACCGAGGCGGAGTTTAAAACGCAGATTGAGCAAAGCTTACCGTATGTGACGGGCCTCATCGATTTAACGTTGGCCTTTAAGGATGAGTTTGCGAAGGCCAAACAAGAACTGGGCATGCTCGATTTTTCAGACTTGGAACATCTATGTTTAGCCCTCTTGCGGGACAAACAGGACGATGGCCGTTGGGCGCCGTCCGAAGTGGCCATTGAGCTTCAAAACACCTTCAAAGAAGTTATGGTGGATGAATATCAGGATACGAATGGCGTACAAGAAGCTATCGTGAACCTCGTGTCGCGCACCGATAATCGATTCTATGTAGGCGACGTGAAGCAGAGTATCTACCGCTTCCGTATGGCGAACCCCATGCTTTTCATGGAAAAATATCACAGATTCCAGCAGTCCGTTGATGCCGTAGAGCGCCGTATAGACTTATCCCAAAACTTCCGTTCCGATGCGAATATTTTGGAGTTTACCAACTTCCTCTTCCGTCAAATCATGACTGCTGACGGGGCGGAACTGGACTACGGTGATGCGGAAGCCTTAAATCCGGGCCGCAACACCGATGATGCGCCGGAAAACTGGGTCGGTGGCCCCGTAGAACTCCATCTCATCGATGTGGGTAATGAAAAAACATCGACGTTTAGTAAAGGCGCAGCGTCAAGTGAAGCCGGTGCATTAGCTGATGACGATGATGCAGCAGATTTAGAAAATGACGAAAAAGAGACTGCTTTTATCATTGAAAAAATCAAAGAGTTAAAAGCTGCCGACAAGGTTGTACAAAATATGGATGGCAGTTTCCGACCTTTGGAATGGCGCGATATAGTGATTCTCTTGCGTTCGCCAAAAGTCAAAGCAGGCCGTATGGTAGAAGCCATGCGTCAGGCGGGCATTCCTGCTTATGCGGAAGAGAACACGGGCTACTTCAGTGCCATTGAAGTAAAGCTATTGCTGTCGCTACTGCAGGTTATCGACAATCCGGAACAGGATTTGCCGATGGCGGTAGTGCTCAATTCGCCGTTTGTCGGTCTCGATGCGAACGAATTGGGACGATTGCGCATGAGCGGCCAAGGTTCGATTTGGTCATTGTTGGCCGAATATGGCAAAAACACACAAAATGAAGCTGTTCAGGCTTTTGTAGGTCGTTTTGAAAAATGGCGCACCTATTCACGGCATCACAGTGTAAGCGATTTGCTGTGGACCATCTACGAGGATATGAATTATTTGGAATACGTCAGCGCCATGCCGAACGGACTCGTGCGCCGCGCCAATGTAATGGCACTTTACGAACGAGCCAAGCAGTACGAAGCCGGTAGCTTCCGCGGCATTTTTCGCTTTTTACGCTTCTTGGAAAGCTTGCAGGCCGCGGGCCAGGATTTGGGCATCGGCAAAACGGTAAGCGAAGCGGATAATGTGGTGCGCATCATGAGTATTCATAAAAGTAAGGGCCTTGAGTTCCCGGTCGTATTCGTAAGCTCCGTGCAAAAAGAGTTTAATCTGATTGACTTGAAAAAATCCATGTTACTTCACGGCGATAGCGGCGTAGGTATTAAAGGCTATTATGAAAACTATCGCGTCTTATATGGCTCACTGCCATGGCTTTATGTGCGGGACAAGATTGAACTGGCTACCAAGGCTGAAGAAGAACGTATTTTATATGTTGCCTTAACTCGTGCGCGCGATAAATTGTTTATTACCGGTTTTGTAAAAAAATTTGAAGATCTCTGCAGCAAGCAGGCCGCACCGGCCCTCTTGACCGATACGCAGATGCTAAGCAAAAACCTGATTACGGGCGCAAAATCTTATTTGGATTGGTTTATCATGGGCTTAAGCCGCCATTTAAACGGGGGGAATTTGATACGCCAATTCAGTGGCGTAGAAGACGTGGCCTCTATGGATCTCAAGGATAAACAGTGTCGTATACAAGTTGAACTTTATGACGGTAGTCTATACACGGATTTGCAGCGTAGTAAAACAGAAAAATCCGCTATTTTGGCGGCTGTTGAAAAATTGGCTCCAATTGATGCGGAACCGCTTGAAGCCGACTTGGTAGCTCGTTTTAACTTCAGCTATCCATACATGGGTGCTGTCAGTCGTGCCGCTAAAATTTCTGTGAGTGAATTAAAACGACGCTTTGCCGAAGCCGAGGAAGAAGCTGAAACTTTGGTAGAGCCGGCCGGCGGTAATGTGGCTGAGGCGAATGAAGCTGAAGCAATTGATGCATCAATTGCTGAACAGACAGCTGCTGCATCGGTAGCAAATGCATCAGTAGCAAATGCACCGGCAGCAACTGAGCCTACAACCATTCAAGAGACTTCAAAAGGCCTATTACATTCGGAGCTGGGTCCGTTTGATGTCAAACCGAGAGCTTTGGAAGCCGCTGAAGAAGTGAGTACCGGCGCTCGTTGGGGTACTTTGATGCATGAAGCTATGCAGTGGTTGCCGATGGAAAAATATACGCAAAAAAGCTTGAGTGCCAAACTCGATCAATTGGTTTTGGGAGGATATTTTACGCTGGAAGAGCGACAAGTATTGAGTGATAGAGCGCTATACCGATTCTTTACTTCCGATTTGGGGAGTCGTTTGTTAAAAGCCGCTAAAGCTTCGGCGGATACGTCGAACTCGTCAGCTTTAAATCAGTCCAACTCGCCGGGAACGTCGAATTTATCGGATTCAAGTCAGTCGACTTCAAGCCGGTCATATTCACAGGTCGCCAAAGAATGGCCGTTCAGCATGCTCATTGAAGCTCATGATGTGTACCCGGAAGTAGAACCGGGTGAAAAATTATTCCTGCAAGGGATCGTTGATACAGCATTTTTAGAAGATGGCGAGTGGGTTTTGGTAGATTATAAAACGGACCGCGTTAAAACCGGTGATGAATTGATTCGTCGTTACGGTATTCAGTTGCGTATCTATAGTCAAGCCTTAGAGCGCTTGACCGGTAAACCGGTAAAAGAACGTTATATCTATTCATTCCGCTTAAATGATGCGATTGCCGTACCGGCAGAGTAAGTTATATTTAGTACCGTAGCTGCAGAGTAAGTCGTATCTGGTGCCGTGCGTGCAGAGTCAGTTGTATCGGGTAGTAAGTCATATCTGGTTGTTTTGCCATAAGGGACTAGTTTTATGCTATAGTTCCGGGTTATCAATCGTTCAACTTTATAATGAAAGAAAGAGAAGGCGTTATCCCCTCAGCTTTTGCTCAAGGGATAACGCCTTCGTTTTGGTAACGTTATTTGATATTTTCAGCTTCCGTCATTCAAAGTGAATGAGGAGCTATGATTCATTTGTTAAAAACTAGCTTATTTTAAGCTTATTTTTTAGCAGGACCGAACCATTTTTCATAGATTTTGTCGTAAGTGCCGTCAGCTTTCAAATCAGCCAAAGCTTTGTCAGCTTGTTCTTTCAACTGTTTGTCATCTTTACGGAATGCCCATACGAATGGTTCCGGATCTACAGGTTCGCCGATGATTTTGGTATCAGCATCAGCACCTTGTTTTAAGTAGTAAAGCGCAACAGCATTGTCCAATACGATGGCATCAGCTGTGCCGGCTTTTAATTCATTGAATAACTGGGAGTTGCTGTCAACGGATTTAACTTGTGCGTTAGGAATCTTTTCAGCTACGTCTAAAGCAACGCTACCGATTTGAACAACGATACGTTTACCGGCTAAATCGTTCATGCTTGTAGCAGTGTCATCTTTTTTTACAATCGCTACGAAACCGCCTTTTTCAAAATAAGGATTACTGAAAAGAACAGCTTTTTCACGTTCAGGGGTAGCACTGAGGCCGGATGCAATCATGTCGATATCTTTACTCTGCAACGCAGGAATCAAAGCATCAAAGCCCATGCTTTTGAACTGCATTTTGTAACCCATTTTCTTGGCAACAGCGTCGGCAAGGTCAATATCAAAGCCTACATATTTGTCGCCTTCGGTGAATTCAAATGGAGGGAACGTAGTTTCGGCCCCTACCTTAATAACTTTTTCTTGATTGTCACCGCCGGTGCTGCCGCAACCTGCGATTAAACCGGCTGTCAATAAAGCCGCTGTCAAAGTGAGCACAACCTTTTTGCTCGCGAATTTTTTGAGTGAACTAAACATAATTACTTCCCCCTACACTAAAACTTTAAGGACTCTTAAAAACTCAAAATTAATTATATGCATATTATAGCCCTTTTCTGTATAAATATCAATCATAAAATTATAAATATTCTCAGGGCGCCATTTTGCTTCTAGGAAAACCATGTGCTTTGTAGTGGGCGAAAAGAAGTCATGTCCTATTTCCTCCCCAACGAAACAAGTTCTGAGGTTCGTTCAATAGGACATGACTTCTTTTTCTCTCACATATCTCCAGAGTACGTATGGTTTTCCTAGAAGCCTTCAGGCGCGCCTCGAATATTTACGGGGGAGGAAAGGTGATGCACAACATAAGGTTAGTTATATGTGATTACTTAAGAAAGGAAAGGCAGGCCTATTTCCTCCCCAACGAAACAAGTTCTGAGGTTCGTTCAATAGGCCTGCCTTTCTTTTCTCTATCACAGAGTACATATCGCTGTATAACTAATCTTATCTTGCGCATCAAAGGGGGAAAGAGAAAATGATTTTGATTTTATATGTCCTTCGCCCCTCTCCCCGGCGTAAGACGCACAACATAAGACGTTAGTAAAGATATACGTGCTATGCCGTGAAATTGAAAGAAAAAGAGTGACAGTCCTGTTGAACGACCTTTCGAGCTTGACTCGCAGGGAGGAGACAGGACTGTCACTCTTTTGAAATTAAAGTTTTATAGCATGCACGCTACCTTTACTAGTCTTTATGCTGTGCGTCCTTATGCCACCACACTATCCCATCTTGATTAGGGAGTACGCTTCTATCAAATGTAGGCTCTACAATGCCGGCTTTTTTCTGTTTGAAATAGTCGAGCATAGCGGCTTTACATTGTTTCCACAAGAGGAGAATGGCGGTTAAGTTCGTGAGTACCATGAAGGCCATGAATAAGTCGGCCAGGTTCCATACAAGGTTAAGGGAAGCGACGGAACCGAAGTAAACCATGATAACTACGAACACGCGGAAAATATTTAAGTAGAGTGTGTTTTTAGTTAAATGAGCGATGTTGATTTCGCCATAGTAATAGTTGCCCACGATGGAAGAAAAGGCAAACATGAAAATGAAGATAGCCATTACAGGGGCAGCCCAGCTACCGAGTTGCGCAGCAAGGTCATGCTGAATCAAGGCGATGCCGGTGAGACCGGAGCCTGCATAGTTACCGGAGATTAATACGATGAATGCTGAAGCGGAACATACGAGGAAGGTATCCACGAATACGCCGAAAGATTGGATAAGACCCTGTTTAACCGGATGGCTTGCGTCAGCCGTAGCAGCGGCGTTTGGTACGGAACCTTCACCGGCTTCATTGGAGAACAAGCCACGTTTAATACCGTTCATTACGGCAGCACCGAAGAAACCGCCGGCAGCTGCGTCAAAGTTGAAGGCATTGGAGAAAATAGCGTAGATTACGTTTGGTAATTCCGTGATGTTAACCAATACGATGTAAACGGCGGTTAAAATGTATAAACCGGCCATAACAGGTACGAGCCATTCGCTCAAACGAGCAACACGGGCGATACCGCCGAAGATAACGAGGGCTGTTAAAATAGCAACGCCGATGGCGGTTATTTGAGGATCAAGGTTAACGATAAGTAAGGCATTGGCCAATGTGTTGGCTTGTACAGAGTTGTAAATCAAACCGTAGGTCACACTGATGAGCACCGCAAAGAGAAATGCGAAGGCCGGATTTTTCAAACCCATTTTAATGTAGTAAGCCGGACCACCGTGGAAACCGCCCTTACTGGAAGGTACTTTGTAAATCTGAGCCAAAGTACTTTCTACAAAACCGGTGGCAGCGCCGAGTAAGGCGATAAACCACATCCAGAAGATGGCACCCGGGCCACCGAGTACAACGGCGATGGCGATACCGGCGATGTTGCCCACACCAACGCGAGAGGCGGAGCTTACGCAGAATGCCTGGAAGGAGGAAATGCGGTTGCCTTCCGTTTTTTTACCAACACCTTCGCCCAGAAGACGAATCATTTCCTTGAGTTCGCGCACCTGAATAAATCCGGTGCTGAAGGTAAACCAGAAGCCGGCGAGTACTAAATAAATAATAATAATGTAGTCCCAGAGAAAGCCGGTTATGGTTCCGATGAAAGAGTTAAAAGCGTCCATAATACTAATCCTTTCTTAGCTCTTTTGAAAAAAATAATACATCTCTATAGAATTTATCTAGCCTCATTATACTCTATTTAAAGTGTAACGTATACATTTTATTAGGAAATTTATACAAAATGTATGTTGTATTTTGTATAATTTGATTAGCCGGGGGCGACTTGTTTTTTTGCCTTTAGTAGTATATAATAATATAGCTAGCCGTAATGCAGGACTGGATTATGGCAGTCTTGTGGGGCTCGTGCAATGGAAGCCTGTGAATCGTGTCAGGATCGAGAGATAGCAGCACTAAGCGGTTACTTTCATGTGCCACGAGGGAACCTATAAGGCTGTCATAATCGAGTGTTGTGACGGCTTTTTTGTTTATAAGAAAGGAGGGAATCCTATGAGTTATGTAGCGTTGTATCGGAAATGGCGCCCTCAGACGTTTACCGATGTGGTCGGGCAAAAGCAAGTGAGCGAGACGTTGATGCGTGCCATTCGCGAAGACAAGGTGGCGCACGCCTATTTGTTCTCCGGACCGCGTGGGACGGGCAAAACCAGTGTGGCCAAGATTTTTGCGAGAGCCATTAACTGTGAAAAAGGCCCAACCGATCATCCTTGTAACGAATGTACCTCTTGTAAACAAATTTTAAACGGCCAATCCATGGACGTTTTGGAAATAGATGCGGCGTCGAACCGCGGTATTGATGAAATCCGTTCTTTGCGGGAAAGTGTGAAGTTTTTACCCGTTGAAGGTCGTAAAAAAATCTTTATTATCGACGAAGCCCACATGCTGACGAATGAAGCGTGGAATGCCCTTTTGAAGACGATTGAAGAACCGCCGCCTCATATTATGTTTATTTTTGCCACCACGGAAGTGGATAAATTGCCGGTAACGATTTTATCGCGTTGTCAGCGTTATACCTTCCGACGGATTACGGCCGAAGATATTGCGGAACATTTGCTGCATGTGGCCGAAGAAAGTGATATCAAGCTTTCACCTGATGCGGCGCAACTCATTGCCATTCACGCGGATGGCGGTTTGCGTGATGCTCTCAGTATTTTGGACCAGTGCTCCGGCATGACGACGGATGTGATTACGGCGCAGACCGTGGAATCTATGATTGGCCTGGTGGGCAAAGAATGGATTATGACCTTCCTTGATTATTTGCGCAAGGGCGATGGGGCGGCTGTTTTGGTGGCTTCTAAAAAAGCTCTCAGCGAAGGTCGCGACAGCAAACAGATTATTGAAGCTCTCATTCAACATGTAAGGGCCTTACTGATTGAAAAAGTTTTGCCTACCGCAGAAGAATTAGCTTTATATACGCCGTTTAAAGAGGCTTTTGCCGCTCAGGCACAGTCTTTATCGGTGGATGAACTCAATTATTTTGTCAAAGAATTGCAACAGATTTTGAATGATGCGAAACGGGTGGATAATCCGCGCATCGTCATCGAAATGGGCTTGTTGGGGATTTGCGCCCGTGCGCAAGTCAGCGAAGAAGATGTATTACAACGGTTGGCCGCCGTTGAACATCGTTTGGATGAATCGGATAATCAGTTCGGTGCCAGACTGGCTCAATTGGAGCAGCAGCCACCGATGATGAACCCGAATATGATGCATCAAGGTATGATGTCTGACGCGGGTGCCATGAATCAGGCAATGTCAGGCGCGCAAAGTGCCGTGATGCCGGGTTCAGCAGTTCCCGGTACAGTGCCGCCAAGCGGCATATCATCTGCAGTGCCGGGTACGATGCCACCGGGGGTTATGCCGCCCGGTTTGGATATGTCTACGTCGGTAGGCATGGCCCCGCCAACCTCAATGGCGCCGCCTACGCCAAGTAGGAGCAAGGCGCCTGCGAAGCGCAAAGCACCGGCCAAAAATGCCGGCGCCGGTCATGGTCAATCGCCTAAAAAAGGGTCGCGCATTCGCTCAATTATAGGTGATACGGCACTTATTTTAGGTCAGCACATCGAAAATCCTAGGAATTATGATAAAATAAAGAAGGATACCTTACGGTATGCCAATAGTCGGTCTTGGAATTTTACAGCTAGCTTTTTTAACCAGGCTTTCTTGACCTATATCGATGAATCGCGTGTTGTTTTCGTATTCGGCAATCCGATGTTGGTTAATATGTGTAATACGGAAGATCGAATTTTCGAATTGGAGCAGAGTTTACATCAGGCTCTGGGGCGCGAAGTGATGGTGCAAGTGCTTTGCCAAGACGATAGTGCCGCTAAAGGATATTTAGATGCCGCTAAAGCCGTAATTAACGGCGGCGGTGGGCATACGGCGGCAGGTGCTAATAGAGCAACGCACCAGGCCGGGCAACAGCGTCAGTCACAACCGATGGCTGGAACAAGTGACATACCGCCGGTTTCGCAACCAACTGCACAGCCAACAGTACAGCATACTGTGTCGCAGCCAAGTGGAGCATCCCAACCTGTTGATGACTTTGGTGCTTCGAATGCCGGTGGTGCTAATCCGACAGTGGATGACTTCGGTGCGTCGAATGTCGGGGATGCGGCACCTGTTGATGATTTTGGCGCCTCAAGTGCTTCAAATCGCGGGAATACCACTGTGACAGTTGACGATTTCGGTGCATCCGGGGCCACGCCGGTCGGTACACCAACAGTGGATGATTTTGGCGCTTCGAATGTCGGTGACGCTAATCCAACAGTCGACGACTTTGGTGCAGCCGATTTTGAAACAGCGTCACCCCCTGACGATGAGTACAGTGATGGTGAGATGATGCCTTCCGCGGCGGATTCTACAGCTCAAAAAAAAACGGAAGTTCCCGATGAGTTAAAAGGCATGACTAAATGGGATCCCAGTAAGGCTACGCCGGAAGAACGGTCCAATTCCGTTTTGATGGGTGCGCTTATTAATGCACAAGCTGAAGGCAATGACGTGTATGTAGAAATTATCAACGATGAAGAACCATCTAAAGATGCTGATTAGTAATGTGAAGCAGCGTTAACATAATTCACGTTTAACCGCTGAATCATAGAAGTATAGTAAGCTGACGTTCATATAATGAGCGAGCAAGCTTTTATTATAGAAATATATTAATTTTTTAAAATAATGGTTTTTAAAAGGAGGAACAATAATGTTCGGTAAAGGTATGCCAAATATGGGCAATATGCAGGGTATGATGAAAAAAGTGCAGAAAATGCAGGCAGATATGCAGAAGATGCAGGAAGAATTGAAAACTAAAACCGTTGACGCTTCTGTAGGCGGCGGTGCCGTAACTATCGTGATGAACGGTGAAAAAATTGTTCAATCCGTTAAAATCGATCCTTCCGTAGTAGACACTGACGATATGGAAATGTTGGAAGATTTAGTATTGTCTGCCGTAAATGCAGCCGGTCAAAAAGTTGACGACATGATGGCTCAGGAAATGAGCAAAGTAACAGGCGGCATGAAATTACCGGGTATGTTCTAAGATGGCAAATCCCTTAGAACGCTTAGTGGAAGAGTTGCGCCGCTTGCCGGGCATCGGCGCTAAATCGGCCCGGCGTTTGGCGTATTACTTGGTAGAATTGCCGGCTGATGAAGTGGCCACTTTGATTGAAACGATTGAGCAAGCTAAGGAAGCGACCAAACGCTGCTCTATTTGCTTTAATTTGTCGGCGCAAGATCCTTGCGAATTTTGTGCCAACGAAATGCGCGACCATAGCATTATCTGCGTGGTGGAAACATCCCGCGATGTGGTAGCCATTGAACGAAGCGGCGATTATAAAGGTGTCTATCATGTGCTGGAAGGGGCTTTGTCACCGTTGGAAGGCATCGGGGTGGAAGATATTCGTATTAAGGAACTGTTGAATCGCTTGCGCGATGAGACGGTGAAGGAAGTCATTCTGGCCACCGATCCGGATCCGGAAGGGGAAGCGACAGCCCTTTATTTGGCGCGTTTATTAAAACCAATCGGTATTAAGGTAACCCGTATTGCGCGCGGCGTACCGGTTGGCGGTGATATTGAATATGCCGATGAATTGACTATCGGCGGGGCGGTTATGAACCGCCGGGAAATGTGAGGCTTTTCGAATGGATTTAGTGGTAACTGCTGCTGTGGCAGTTGTTGTTATTTATACAATTTTTAAAGTAGCATTTTATACAATCAAACGGGTCGGTTTCAACCTAATTTTGGGCTATGCAGCGTATTATGTGAGTGTAAATTTCTTGCATATTCCGGTGGATATGACCGTACTCATGTGGTTTTTGACAGCTGTGTTGGGCCCGATTCCGGTAATCGTAGTGGCTCTCATGCACAGCATGTAGCATAAAGGAGGCAGTCAGTATGGCTCAGTTAAATGAAGCTCAGCAGCGTGTGGTGAATACGTTGACGAATAACATACTGTTACTGGCCTCGGCAGGTACGGGAAAAACAAATACGCTGGCTCACCGCGTGGCGCACATTATTCAAAGTGGCGCGGCTAAGGGCGAGGAAATTCTTTGCATGACATTTACCAATAAGGCATGTCGTGAAATGAAGGATCGCATTCTGTCTATGGCGGGGCCGGCAGCTAAAGCTGTGGAGGTAAGCACCTTTCACAGCTTTTGTTATAAAGTCCTGCAAGAGGAGAGTAAACTGGATGACAGTCTGTATTTTGACATGGCTATTTATGATGAAGTAGACTGTCAGGAACTGTTGGCTACTTGGTTGCCGGCGGGCATGAAGGACGCGGTGTTCTTCAACCTTATAAGCCATGTGAAGGAATATCGGTCCATTTGGGGCTATTACAGTGAAAACACGGCGAGTGATTATGAAACGACCATCGACCGCCTTTTTATAGAGCAACGCGCTACGATGGAACGTTTTTTTGAAAAACTCAATCCATCCGATTTGGCTGAATTCCGTGAAAAAGGGTATGAGTCTTTAGTGGGCTACGAACAGTCCTTGGCCGGTGTTCACGGCGTCGATTTTACCGACTTGATTACCTTGGTGCATCGTCTATTTCAGGATGAAACGGTGCGCGAACGTTGGCGCAGTCGCTATCGGTATATCAATGTGGATGAAATGCAGGATACCAGCGATTTGGAAGGTACGGTCATGAAATATTTGTGGCAGGGCAATCATGTGCTCCTTTGCGGCGATTATTTTCAGACTATTTATGAATGGCGCGGCTCCAATCCGGAACGACTGTTGGATGAGTATAAGGCGGAGTTTTCACCGGACGTGATTGTCTTTTATGAAAACTATCGTGCCAATAAGTATCTGTTTGATGCATCGTTTGCCGTGTTAGAGCGCATGTTCCCGCGGTTAATCGGTGACTTTTATCAGGAAAAACCGTTTGCCGCCAGTAAGACGCCGGGTGAGCCTATCGTGGTGCACAAGGCGCCCACGGAATGGAAAGAAGGGGCGTATATCTTTGATACCATTCAGACTTTGCCAAAAGATGCCAAAATCGGTATCTTGGTGCGCCAAAACTCACAGGCTCAGTACTTGAGCGCGCTGTTTGAGCGTTTTAATGAGCATGTAGCCCCTGAAGAACAGCGTCAATTTATGATTATTGATGAATATAAATTCTTCCGCCGTCAAGAAATTAAAGATGTAATGGCTTATTTCAAACTGTTACTGAATCCGCATGATGCAGTGAGTGCCAAACGCATTATTATGCGCTATGTGAAGGGCATCGGTGAGGCTCGTATTCAGCAAATTGAAAGCGAAGACGTGCGGACTATGGGCCTTCGTCTTACGGATTTCATGGATATGCAGATTTTTGAAAAAGAACCTTATGACGGACTTCTGCAAGGGCTTACAGCCGGTAAGATTGTGGTCTATGATGTGGAAAGTACGGGGACGGACACAACCCGTGATGAAATTATTCAAATTGCGGCGTGCAAGCTCAATCCGGATGGTTCGGAAGGTGAGATTTTTGAACGATTTATTCGTCCGTCGAAATCAGTCGGTGATTCAGCCGCCGTACACGGGTTTACCGATGAAAAACTGGCTGAAGTCGGCGAAGATGCGACTACAGTATTGGCTGACTTTAAGGAGTTTTCCAAAGGAGCCGTCATTGTCGGTCATAATGTAAATTATGATATCAGCATTTTCACTAACGAATTGGCCCGTCATAATTTGGGGACACCGGAATTTGCCGACGTGTATGATACCTTGGATTTTTTCCGTCGTTTTTATCCCCGTTTGCCGAACCATAAGTTGGGCTTTTTGAGTGAATATTTCCCGATTCATCATAAACCGACTCATAATGCGATGGATGATATTCGGGCAACGGCCTTGTTATTACTCTATGCCATTGAGCATAATATTCGACCGACGGCGGATCAGCGCCGAGCGCTAATCAGTAATTTTAAGAACTCGTTTGCCACTATGGCATCTCAGATGGCAACCTTACGCCGTAAGATTTTGACGGATAAACCATCGGCGTTGTTGGCCTATATTATGAATGATATGGGCGTGCTTTCCTATTATGCGGAACGTAAAGAAAATGACCGCGTAGAGTATATTCGTGATTTGTATCGACTCATGGTAGATTTGGAAGGTCAGGCTAAGGACTTGTCAGGGCGAGCCTGTTTGCAACAGATGCTGGAACAGGCAGCGCTTACGGCGGGTGAGCCGGACCAACGTCTTAAAAATAATGATAGAATTCCGATTATTACGGTGCATCAGGCCAAGGGCAGTGAGTTTGAATATGTGTTTTTGGCCGGCCTTCGGGAAGGATTATTCCCAAGTTGGTTATCTTTGAAAGAAGGAAAACTGTCGGAAGAACAGCGACTCTTCTACGTGGCGATTACCAGAGCTAAAGAGCGGCTCTTTATATCGTATGCCATGACGGATAATCGCGGCCGCGGCGTGAAGCCAAGTGAGTTTTTAAAATACTTACCGGCTGATGTAATCAGAGAATAAGGAGGTGCCTATGTCACGAAAAACATATCGCAGCGATGATGTGTGCTTTTTATTGCGACCGGACGATGTAATGGCCGGTATTGAGACGGTGGGCGCTTGGCTTGATGCCAAGCATATGGCGCGTTCAGTTATGAAAACGCTGTTTCAAGAAAAACTGGTTCTCTTAAATGGAAAAAAAACAAATCCAAAGGAATCGGTGGAGCTTAATGATGAATTGCGATTGCAGATGCCGAAGGAAAAAATAGATCATGATCCGGTGCCTATGGAGCTCGTTATTCTCTATGAAGATGAAGACTTGCTTATCTTGGATAAACCGGTGGGGATTACGGTGAATTCTAAGGGGCAGGTATCGTTAGCTAATGGTGTGGCTCAGTATTTTAAAGATAATGGCATTAAGCGCAAAGTTCGCTTTTTAAATCGTCTGGATAGGGATACATCAGGTTGCATTGTGATTGCCAAAAGTGCCTTGGCACAGAGTTTTTACCAACAACAAATTGAAGATCAACGCTTCGAGAAGTGGTATGCTACGGTTGTGCAAGGGGTGCTTTTGGATACGAATATTGTGGACCTGCCCATGAAACGTGGGGAAGACGGGATTCACTATGAAGTGCGCGAAGACGGCAAACCGACACGCACCGTGTATAACGGCACCGGCGTATTTGAAGAGGTCGAGGGTGTTCAGCTCGGTGATGCTTCCGGTAATCAACCGAGCGATGTGACAGATGGTCAATTCGGCGATGTAGTGGCTACCTCTTATCGCGAAGTAAGTGCCGATGAATTGGCGACCATGACCGAAGCGGACAAAGCTAAGTTGGTCTCTACCGTAGATATCAGACTCTATACGGGGAAAACACATCAAATCCGTGTAGCTATGGCTCATTTGGGCCATCCTTTGGTAGGCGATGCTTTGTATGGTAATGAACGAGCCGGCAGAACCTATGAATTACGGGCGCGGCGCGTGGTTTTCACATCGCTTCGGACCGGTCAAATAGTAACAGTTAGTGCCGATTAACGTCGTCGATTAAGGTGCATAATTAACGGTGACTTGTGACGTACAGATTGGAATATACGCTTTAGGATAGAATTGTTTTAGCGTAATAAAATTACATCAATTTATGTGATTTTAAGATAGATTCTCAAAGTTTCTTGATGTATAATAGATATAGAAAGTTCAATATAGTTACATTGTATATTATAAAATTCATATATTATTATCTTGAGAAAACAGGAGGTATCCTATGAAAACCGTAGTTTTATTGTTCCATCCTAATTTTGAAGCATCCCGCATTAATAAAGCTTTTGAACAAGCTATCGGCGGTGATTATACTGTTCGCCATATGTATGTTTTATATCCGGATAACAAAATTGATGTGGCCAAAGAACAGGTTGTATTGACTGAAGCTGATCGCATCGTGTTGCAGTTCCCGATGTATTGGTACAGCTCACCTTCCTTGTTAAAAGAATGGCAGGATCAGGTGCTCCTTTATGGTTGGGCTTACGGCAGCAGCGGTAAAGCTTTACATGGCAAAGAGTTGCTATTGGCTGAATTCTGCGGCATGACTTACTTGACGCCGTTTGTGGTAAAAGGCACCCTCACTATGAGTGATGAAGATTTGGCTAAACATGCTAAAGAATATGCTGAATACTTGAAACAGGCAAGCATCCCTGCGTTGGGTAAGTTTGACTGAGTAAAAAGTTTGGTATAAAAGATTCGTGTGAATAGCTAACGTAGTCTAATAATAGAATAAAATAAGTAAGCCTCCGAGCGTTTTCGTTTCGTTAGTGAAGACGTCGGAGGCTTTTTTGTAATCTTATTTTGAAAAAAGTTTAGCTTTAATAGTAGCTTCCCGTTATGCGATAGCAAAAAGTGGTTAAAAAATACAAGTTTTTGCTATTGGTAGCATAAACTTGTAAAAATAAAAAGTTTTTGCTATTATACGAGTAAGAGGAGGTGGTTTTATGATGTCCGTGCGAGCCCTGAAACCACGAGATTTTTACTTAAATAAATTGATTGCTTTTAAAGATACAGAACCGGTTAAAGTTGTAACCGGTATTCGGCGCTGTGGTAAGTCCAGCTTACTTAAACTGATGATAGCTTGGTTGAAGGAGCAAGGGATATCTGACGATGCTATCGTTGAAATGAATTTTGAATCATTTGCCTATAAAGATATGAGCGCTGATGATGTATATGCTTATGTGAAAGAGCGTATTTCCAAAACAGGTATTACCTATTTGTTCTTTGATGAAATTCAGCGTGTACCCGGTTGGGAAGAAGCGATTAATGCGTTTCGTGTTGATTTTAACTGTGATATATATGTGACAGGTTCAAATGCGTATTTATTATCATCGGAATATGCTACCTATCTGTCCGGGCGCAGCGTCGAAATAAAGATGTTGCCCTTATCGTTTAAGGAGTTTATTGAATTTAACTCGTTGGAGTTAAGAGAAATAACAACTCCACTGGGAACTAGAGAGAAGCGCGTTTATGATGATAATGGTCAAGTCTACTTGTTGTCAGATATATTTAATCTGTATTTACGCTTTGGCGGTATGCCGGGGATTGCCGATGTGGGCTTTGATCAAGATAGAGCTATGACTTTGCTTGATGGTATTTATAATACAGTTGTTGTACGCGATATTTTAGAACGGGAGCAACGTCGTAACCAAAGACAAGTGACAGACTCTGATTTGCTGCAGAAGATTGTAAGGTTCTTGGCCGATAATGTGGGAAGTAACATTTCGGCGTCGTCTATAGGTAATACTCTAGTTAATGAAGGTTTGCTTGATGCGGGTAAACGAAGCGGTGGTCGCAATGGGACGCCTAGTGCTCACACTGTTCAAGCGTATATAGCAACTTTATTAGAAGCTTATTTCTTCTATGAAATTAAACGCTTTGATATTAAAGGACGTGAATTTTTACGCACTTTAGGTAAGTATTATATTGTAGATATTGGGCTACGCAACTATTTACTCGGTTTTCGTGATCGTGATACGGGCCATGTATTGGAAAATGTGGTGTATTTGGAACTTTTGCGCCGTGGGTATGATGTGGCTATCGGTAAGATAGATCGTTTTGAGGTGGACTTCATAGCTACTAAAGCTGACGAAAAGCTATATATCCAAGTTACGGAGTCGATGCGTGATGAAATGGTGCGTGAACGTGAGCTCCGGCCATTGCAAAAAATACAGGATAATTATAAGAAATTAGTTCTGACTTTGGAACCGGGGATTGAAAGAGAATTTGGCGGAATTCAGGTTGTGAATGTGGTGGATTGGTTGATAGAGATTTAAGAATAAAATGGCGACCTTCTAATTTAGAGTTTTCCAAAATTAGAAGGTCGCTATAATTTTATGTTTAAGGAAGTATAAGGATATTATTTAAATGATAAAAGATAATATGAAACTTACGCCAATACCAACTAATAATGCAGGGCGTTCCCATTTATTTGCTAGTTTTTGGTTAGTACCAGGAACTACACCGGCAACTACCGGTAAAGCAGTTAAGGCACCACCTGTTAAGAATAACTGCATAATAGCTGCGCCCATAATAGCAGCGAAGCTGATTGCCATTGGATCTAAATTCATACCCATAAGAATTTGAACAAACGGTAGAATAATAGCAGCTGAAGCCGCATTAGATTGTGTAATCAAACCGGCAATTGTAGAAATTATAAATAGTATTTGAATTGGCGCAATAGCTAAGAATGGTTTTAAGTATTCGGATAATACGCTTACAAGCCCAATTTTGTTAATTACAACAGACATGAACATAAGACTGATTATCGCAACAATTGGAATAGCAATCTGGGTAACCCCGGAAATCATTGCCTTTTCGCCATCTGCTAAGGTGTATTTAGCCATGATGATAACGAGAATACTGCAAATAAAACCGACAATAAATACAGGTACGCCCATAAAGAATGCGATACATAATGCGAGGAATGGGAATACGGCTTTAGTGAAGCTTGGAGCATCATCAGGTAAAACAAAATCTTCAGTGTCAGAGTTGTTAGCGTTATCACAAACATAATGACCTTCTGCTATCATTTCACGTTTAGCACGCCAATAAGCAAAGACATAAATACCTATACTACCAACAAAACCCCATACATTAATTAGGCCAAAAGAAACCCCAGTTAGTCCTAATATGGCGAGCATTGTTGGATGAGTAAAACCACATGAGTTAGCAACTGTATTAGCCATGGAGATTATAGCGGATGTTTTATTAGGATGTAAGCCAAGACGAGTTGCTGCAGGACCTGCAATCGTAGCAGTAATTACAGGTTGAGTGAATGCTGTTAAGGCGCCTAATAATGCTGCGGCTAAACCGGCTGCTGTTGCAATCCCCGGTGCCCCGCCTTTTTGTTTGCCAACTTCCATAATTTTATAAATAATAACGTTTAAAAAACCTGTTTTTTGCATAATCCCAATAAAGAGTAATACACCTAGCATATCAATAATTACAGGATTCATTGCAGATACTAATAATTTACCTATAGAGTTTGGATCTTTGCCTATAAGTGGAAAACCTGCAGCAATAGCCGCTAAGGTACTGCCGATTGTAGCGGTGATATAAAGAGGAGCACGTCCAAGTATCATTACCAATAATGTAAGTAACATTATAATTTGGGCTGTAAGCATATAAACCTCCTTTTTGTACAAGTAGAAGACTATTAAGGAAAGGATTAGTGTTCGTTAATTACTTGAATATTGTATTGTAGGCCGATTGAACGATTTAATTTTTCGTCAACGATTTGGCATTCGAAGGATTCGCCATATTGGAATCCGTTTTCTAAAGGCACTGTTCCTGTATAAATAAGGCTATTATTAACATTAACTTCTTCTTTTAATTTCTCGATAATAGTTTCTAGTGAGAGTAAATCGGAAGTAAGACCATGTTGATAGGATATTTTTTCACCATTAAGTATTTGGGAAGATTCAAGTTTTATGGAATCAAAATGTTCTTTTATTTCGTCATATGGCCAGAAGGTAGTAGCATATGGTTTTAAACAAAGTTGTTTTGATTTATGAATACTAACAGCTTCTAATTCTCTATCAGTATGATCACTACCAACACCAATGTAATATTTGTTGTCATGTACTAAAATGAGATATTCAACTTCGCCACTTGTTTTTTGTCCAATGACTTCGATAACTTTGCTAGTTGTTAGTATTTCTTTGGAGCATTGATATAATACTGGAACAGATTTTGGACATTTGATACCTTCTTCCTCTAATTCCCGAATATGTTCCATTGTTTTTTCAATATCTTTACCGGCAAAGCCAACTACTAATAATTGTTCTAAGTCAAAAAATAATTCAGTTTTTCCTTTTAAGCTTTCAATTGTTACGTTCATGATAGTGCTCCTTTATAGTTCATATAATGATGGTTTACGGTCACGGAAAACATTGATGGATTCACGTATATCCTTGATAATACTTAGGTCAACAGTTCCGAATTGAACTTCTTCTGCTTCGTCGAGATGACAGATTTCTTCGCCCCATGGATTTATCAATAGTGAATTACCACCAAAAATGGTATCGCCTGCTTTACTACAAGCGTTGACTGCACATACATACATCTGATTTTCGATGGCACGCGTTGTGGCTAAATTAATCCAGTGATTCTTACGAATTAAAGGCCAATGCGCAGGAATAAATAGCAATTCTATCCCTTTTAATGCCAATGACCGTACTAATTCACAAAAACGAATGTCATAACAGATGATGATGCCACATTTCATACCAGCTAAGTTAAAGGTAACTAGTTTATTACCACCCTGGTAATAATTATGTTCGCCTGAAGGGGTGAAGCCATGAATTTTATCATATTCAGCAACTAGCTTGCCGTGCTTATCAAAAATATAAGCTGTGTTAAATACTTTATTATTTTTTAAAGTAGTAACTGATCCAGCTACAATATTTACGGAATGTTTTTTTGCATATTCGGAGAATAGTTTTTTAGTTGTTTGTCCTTCTTTATCAGCTAGTTCTTCGAGGTTATCTGTCGGGAAAAAGCCGGTATTAAATGTTTCAGGCAAAACTAGAATATCTGGTTTTTGAGCCATAGCTTCATCCATTAACTCTATGGCGTGAGAAAAGTTTTTTTCTGGTTCAGCAAAGATGGAACTCATTTGTATTAACGCGATTTTCGGATTCATAATAGCCTCCTTATAATTTGGTATACCACTTAATGAAATTGTATACCATTGTTGCGAAATCGTCAATACTATTAGAATTAAAAGTAATAATAGAATAAAAAATTGTTATTTTTTTGATGCTATAATATAGTTATAGTAGTTTAGAAAAGTAGGTGGAGATATGAATATAGAGGAGCGTCAGTCATTACAGCAGAAAGTGTATATTCATTTAAAAGAGGCCATTAATGAACAAATATATAAGCCGGGGGATATTTTAAATGAACGTAAAATTTCGGCAGAATTAGAGGTAAGTCGTACACCGGTTCGAGAGGCATTTAAAGCTCTTGAAGCGGAAGATGTAGTTGAATATATTCCATATCGAGGCGTTATGGTAAAATCGCTATCTGTAGATGATTTGAAACATATTTTTCAAATACGTGAAGCTTTAGAGATTTTGGTTATTAAACTAGCAATTGATAAGATAAATAATGAAACCATTAGGCGCTTGCAACAATGTGTACAGTCACAGGAAGATTTAAAAGACAATGCAGGTAATCGTATTCAAGAATTTATTAAATTGGATATGGAATTTCATAATATTCTAGCGGATACATCAGATAATCCATTTTTAAAACAGTTGATTTTGGATATGAGAGATAAAGTTGCGCGTTTAGGTATAACAGCTTTGTATAGTGGGCCTCAAAGATTTTATGAAACCATTGATGAACATCGTGCTATAGTGAGTGCGTTAAAAGCTGATGACTCAAAATTGTCTTTGCAAGCAATGGAGCAACATATTCGTAATACCTATGACAATGCGATGCGGTATATTGAGACTTTATCTAAATAAACTTTGGATAATGAAGGAGTAAAGAAATCTTGAATGTTAATTTATAGTGATTAAGAGATATTTGGCGTAGAATAAAGATATTTAAGATTATATAGGTGAATTTAAAGATAAAAATTATATAGGTATTAGGAGTAAACATGTTTGCATATATAGGTTGCCGCACAACAAAACATCGAAATGCTCGTGGCAAAGGAATTTCCGTCTATGATATTACGCCGGAAGGATGGCATTTATTAGGCATCACGCCTATTTTAGAAAACCCGTCCTATTTGGCTTTCGATAAGAATAAGTATTTTTTGTATACCGTTCACGGTGATTATGAAGAAGTGAGTGCATTCAAAGTGGAAGTAGATGGATCGCTAACTTTTTTAAATACAGTGAGCAGCGAAGGTAAAAACCCGGTATATATTGAAATATCTCCGGATAATCGATTCTTATATGTGGCCACCTTGCAAGGTGGTACTGTTACTACAATACCGCGGCTTGCCGATGGCAGTTTGGGCAAAGCTACATCGGTAGCACATATTAAAGGACTTAGTGATGATACCGTTTCCTTGGCTCATCAGTGTGTGTTGGATAAAACAGGACAGTGGTTATTGGTGCCTACTCAGGGGCGCCATATCGGTCATGAACGAATCTATGTGTTTAAAGTCAATGCCGAAACAGGCGAGCTTACAGAACAATCTCATATTGATGCCAGAACCTATGCGGAACCGCGCCATTTGACGATTAGTAAAGATAATCGTCATGTTTACGTGGTGAACGAAAAGGGTAATTCGGTTACGTACTACGATTTTGATGACGCCAAAGGTATTTTGACAGCCTTGCAAATTATTCCGTCACTACCAGAAACCTATACCGGCCAAGGGCAAGCCAGTGCAGTGCTACTCAGTCCGAGTGAAGAATTCTTATATGAAACAAACCGTATTCATGAAAGCGTAGCCATATATCGGGTAAATAAAGAAACCGGATTTCTAACAAATCTTGGCTTTACCTCTGTTTTGGGCAAAACGCCACGTTTCTTTACCTTTATGCCTGATGGGAAGCAGTTGCTTATTGCCAACGAAGACTCCGATACATTGCAGCTTTTTGATGTTGATGAGGAACATGGTCATTTGACATTTACCGGCATTACGGTGGCAACAGCCAGTCCAACCTGTGTAGTTTTTAAATAGGAATATGAGAAAATTAATCAAGAATGATAATAGATAAATAGTGTACTTTACTAAATTGGTGATCAAGGATGTATGGTCTGTAAAGCTTTAAATATGAATGTAAAATGACTGTAAATTGTTAAAATTATTTGCTAAGTGAATTTAATATCCTTTAATTTATGGTGTTTTAAGGTTACTTTATAGCTTGTTTTAGCCTATAAATAAAAGTTTTAAAGTAAATAATAATTATTTTCCAAAAGTAATTGACATCGATTTTTGTCTATGTTATAATCTAACCATGGCAAACAATAATGATTATAAATTGTAGTAAAAATGCTAGTAACTGAATATAAAGTAAACAAATTCAGTTGAAATATTAAATGATATGTTTAATGTCAATTATTAAAATTCGTAGGGATTGTAAATAGAGGTTTACAATTCAAGGAGGAAAAAAATTATGAAAAACGTACAGGAAGTAAACAAGTATTTAGCAAACTTAGCAATTTGGAACGTAAAATTACACAACCTTCATTTCAATGTAGTAGGTTCCCAGTTCGTACCAACTCATGAATACTTGGAAAGTGTATACGATAATGCATTCGAATACTATGATGCAGTAGCTGAAGCTCTTAAAATGGCAGGCGAAGAACCGGTAGTACGTATTTCCGAATACTTGAAATTGGCTACTATCGAAGAATTGGATGGCCGTGCATTTAGCGTTAAAGAAGTATATGAAATTTTACAGGCTGACTTTAAATTGATGTCCGACTTGGCTCTTAAAATTCGTGAAGAAGCCGGTGAAGAAGATAACTTCGCATTGTCCAACTTGATGGAAGATCACATTGAGTACTACACTAAACAGCTTTGGTTCTTACGTGCAAGCTTAGCATAAGAAGTTAGCTTAAGTACTGCGAAGCAGTTAGTATACTTGCTCAACATAATAACAACATAAATAGCTCAACACACAATAAGATAAACAAGAAAAGCGATGGATTTCGGTTCATCGCTTTTTTGTATGTTTGAGTTAGATTTTAGAATTTTAAATTAAATTCAGCTCGATAATAGTTCCCGAGTGATTGACCATTTTGATTTTTGCTGCCAAATCCATAAAAGGCAGAAAGGCCAAGGTTTTTATCTAATGCATAATCGACTGTAGCGAGCCATCCTTTATAGTCATATAGCCAAGCTTGGGCGAAACGAGATGTAAAAACCGGTGAATTTATGTCTTCGTCAAAATATTGTAACTTAAGATCCCAAGAGTTTGCTTTAGAAAGAGTGTAGTTTCCGTAACTAATACCGGCGACCCAAGCTGTGGCATTAGAGAAGTCTTTTGCTTTAATCCATTCGCCACTAAGTCCTAACATTGGGGCAACTTTAATATCGGCACTGACTCCATAAAAGTCAGTATCTATATTTTGATTACCAACTAGATAATATCCGGCTACGGCAATATTTTTAGAAAATGTTTGTCTGATTTGAATTACTGTTAATGTCGGGTTTTCATCGGTACTTAAATTAGGTACGATTTTAGTTCTTTTGCTATTTTTGGAGGCGGGAAATGTAGAGGCATAGAATGAAGTTAACGCACCGTAACCTAATTCAAGTTGAGTGGTATTAAATTTTGTAGAAAATATTATGCCGTCAAAGGGTTCATTGCTATATGCCAAACCTTCACCAAGTCGAAGACCGGTTCTACCAAGAGAAATAGTATTTGCAGTGTTGAATTTGTGATTAATTGCTAAACGATCAAATGCGATATCATTATTAAGTGTATTACCAAATTCCGGATCGCCTTTTGTATTACCTGTTCTAATCCTAATTATTGCAGATGTATTTTTGGCGATGTTGGTATCGAATTGAATCCGTGCACGATAATCAAATTTAGATTTACTATTCGTTTTGAATACGCCCTTTTCTTCCGAGCCGCGATACCGCAGGCGTATGTCGCCACTTGTTTTTACATTGCCGATTTTTTCGTTTAAATTATCTAAGCGAATTCCAAGAGCTTTCAGTTCCGATGAAAACTCATTTGATAGTTTGTTTATTATAGCCTGCTGCTCTGCAGTTGTATTCTTTTGATTAGCTATTGCTTGGCCGACCATCTGTGCCAATTCATAGCGCGTAATATTTTGGGTTCCTTTAAAGGTAGAATCAGGATATCCTTTAATGATATTTGCTTCTGCTAGTGCAGCTACAGATTGAAATGCCCAATGGTCTGAAGCTACGTCAGAAAATGGATTAGTTGCTAGTACAGGGGCAGTTGACAGTAAAGCTAGTAAAATACTTAGTGAAAACGTTTTCTTTTTCATTTGAGTTACTCCCTTTCTTGGTAAAAATGAGAACTTTTTAGGGTGTAACAGTAAGTAGTATTAACTGAAGTATAACATTAGTTATCAATTTAGGAAATAAAAAAATGATTTTTACAAGAAAATATTATAACTATGAGTAAAAGTAACAGGTCCAGTAATTAGGAATTTTAAAGGGTTTTGCTGGATTAGAAGAAAGTTCCTTTGTAAAATGATACTATGGATGCATAAAGAGCATAACAAAAATGATTGACAGTTATTCAATTGAGGTGTATCTTGTAGATAAAGGTTATGGAAAACATTTTCCATAAAGTTTAAATTGAAACCGGTTTTGTTAAGTAATAGTAAGTAGTAATTGTTTTCTTATTTTAGAAAGGATGTATTCACTATGTTAAACGACAATTGGAAAGGTTTAAATCCGGCAATAATGGTTCCTTTGAATGATGATTATTCTATTAATGAACAAGAACTTCGCAACTACGTTGAATGGTTAATTCAATATGAACATATTACAGGCCTTGTTACAAACGGTCATACCGGTGAAATCGGTGGCTTTACAAGAGAAGAACGTGCTCGAATTACTCGAATTGTAGCCGATCAAGCAAAAGGTCGTGTACGTATTATCTCCGGTGTTAGTGCCGAAGGTACAATCGATGCTATTGAAGATGCTAAGGCTGCTCAAGAAGCTGGTGCTGATGGTATCTTGTTGATGCCACCACATGTATGGTTGCGTTTTAGTATGAAACAACAATCTGCTATTCAATTTATTAAAGATGTAGCTGATGCAATCGATATCGGTATCGTAATTCATTTGTATCCTGCTAACTCTAAAGGTTTCTATCCGGTTCAAACCCTTCTTGAAATGTGCAAGATTCCTAATGTTAAAGCTATTAAAATGGGTACTCGTGATGAAGCTTTATACGAACGCGATATTCGTATCTTAAGAGAAAAAGCCCCTCATGTAATGTTATGGACTTGCCATGATGAATACATCTGTACTTCTTTATTGAATCCTGGTATGGATGGTGCCTTGATTGGTTTCTGTGGCTGCGTACCTGAACTCATCAATAATATGTACCAAAAGGTACTTGAAGGTAATTTGTTTGAAATTCGTGAAGCTAACGAACCAGTTCAGAGAATGTCAGCAGCTATTTATGGTACAGGCGAACCTACCGGTGAAGCTCATGCACGTATGAAAGAAGCTCTTTATCAACGTAAAGTATTTAGCTCTCCATTAATGCGTAAACCTTTAATTCCGTTATCTCAAGAAGAAAAAGATAGTGTAGCAGAAGCTATTAAATTGGGTGGCGTAAAAACGGTAGACTTAGTATAATACTGACAAGAAAATTTATTCACCCACGAACTCAAGAATGTTTTGAAGAGCGGGTTAAAGATGTGAAAGTAGAGAGGATAACTGAATAGGTTTATCCTCTCTTTTCATGAGTTTGTACGGTGAATTTCCTAATTTATATATGGGAGATACAGCTATGGCTAATATAATGGTAGACGGAAAACCCGTTAGAAAATTAAGCTTTTGGGAATTGTTGAAGAAAGTAGGACCGGGCATTATTTTAACCGGAGTGGTTATAGGTCCTGGAAATATAACAATATCAGCTATGTTGGGGGCCAATTATGGTTACAGCATGATTTGGTTAATATTGCCGATTATTTTTATGGGAATCGCATTTATGATGACGGCATATAGGATTGGTATGTTAACCGGAATGCCGATTATTCATGCAATACGTCATTATTATGGAAATTGGGCTGCTATTATTGCCGGTATCGCTACTTTTTTGGCCTGTTTTTTCTTTACATTAGGGAATATTACAGGTACAGGTGCCGGGATGCAGTTAATTTTTAATATTAACTGGAAAATAGGTGCATTGATTATGTTAGTAATTTTGATGTATTGCTATTTTTCTAAAGGTGTTTACAATAAAGTCGAAAAAGGAATTTTAATTTGTATAGTAGCAATGATTATTGCTTTTTTTGCAACCTTAGTTTCAGTTGGCGGTCCTGATTGGGGAGAATTTGGGTATGGCTTATCTCATTGGACTGTGGCTGCTGGTAGTTTAGCTACAGCATTGGGGTATATTAGTACTAATGCATCAGTCACAGCCGGTGTTTATGGCACTTATTTAGGTCTAGAAAAGAAGTGGAAGAAAGAGGATTTGTTTAATGGTACTATGTTTGCTGACTCATTGGTACACATTATATCTGTGGTCTTGATTTCGGGTGCAATTGTATTAGTAGGCGCTATTGTATTACATCCGCAGGGCTTAGGAATTAAACAGCCAGCTCAGTTAGCTGATTTATTGGTTCCATTTATGGGTGATGCAGCTAAATATCTAATGGGCGTTGCTTTATTGGGTGCCGGGTTCTCCTCTTTGTTAGGGAATACACAACGAGGAATGGTTTTACTAAATGCCGGATTTGATAAACCAGTTGGCCTAGAGTCAAAACCTATAAAATGGGGGTGTTTAATCTGTATTGTAGTTGCAACAGTTATTTGCTTCTTCTATAACGGATCTCCAACTCAATTGATTTTTATTGCTAATGTGGCTACTGCAATTGCGACACCGTTTGCGGGCCTATTTATGACATTGATGATTTTTCGTGATGATATTAATGAAGGATATGATAAACCACGGTTCTTGCAGTTTTCGATGTTGATTAGCTACTTGTTTGTGTTAGTTATTACTGGTTTTGCTGTTGCTAAAATGTTCTAATTTTTTTTACATTGAGTTATAATACTATTATATAAGTATTATTTTTTTATTCTGTTAATGTTAATTTATTAAAGGTTGATATAAATATTGTGCTATATGATTTAAATGATCGTATTTTGGTTGAGGTAATATAATGTCGTATTCTATTGAAGATGTTGCTAATGAGGCCGGCGTTTCTATTGCAACCGTGTCTAGGGTAATAAATAACTCTAGCCATGCTGTTTCAGAAAAAACGAGAAAAAAGGTTGAAAAGGCAATAAAAAAACTTGATTATAAACCAAATATTTCGGCTCAAACATTACGTCAATCCTATACGAATGTAATTGCTTTTATTGCAAGAGATTTATCTGATGCTTATTACGGTGAAATGGCGAGAGGTATTACAGAAGCAGCTATAAGCAGAGGGGTTTTGTCTTTTGTTTGTAATACAGGGCGTAAGACAGATGATGAAATGCGTTATCATGAATTGTTTAATCAATATCGTATACGCGGTTTGATTTTGGGCGGTGGCGGCTTTGATACTGAGGCTTATAAGAACAATCTTCGAGATGAGGTAGAGAAGTATAAATCTCGTAACCTTAGAATCGTTGCATTAGCACCACAAGGTATTGAAATGGATTCAGTTATGATTGACAATTCTGAGGCTTCTAAGAAAATGACAGAGTATTTAGTGGATCATGGACATAAAAATATTTTGTACGTTGGAGGACCTGCTAATGTTTGTACCGTTAAGGAACGTTTAAAAGGGTTTAAATTAGTGTTACAAGAGCACAATATACCTATTAATAAGAAACTAATTATTCATACGGATAATACTTGGAAAGGCAGTTATGAAACTGTTAGTGAAGTATTAAAATCAGGGCATGAATTTACAGCAGTTTTTTGTGATAATGATAATGTGGCCTTAAGTGTGATGAGAGCTATTCAGGATTTTGGTCTGAGTGTGCCGGAAGATATTTCTGTAGTAGGTATGGGGGGGTTACCCAATAGTCAATATTCGTCTCCTCAACTAACCACAATAAAAATACCATTGTATGAGATTGGCGCAAAGGCTGTAGAAACGGTACTGACCACTAAAGATTATCCAAATACTGTTGAGAAACTTTTGTTTTCGACAGAGATTCGAGAAGGAAGTAGCGTAAAAAGCATTATTAGTAATGAAAATAAATAAAAAGAGTAGCCGTAACTTCAGATTACATCTGTCGTCAGGCTACTCTTTTTTTGGAAGTACAAAGTTTAAAGGTATAGGAGATTAACACTTCATGCCGGAACCCTTGCGGGCATAGAACCAATAGGTGATGACTATGGTCACGGCGATGAAGGCTAAAATTATATAGAACGCAGGCATTACCGATTCATAAGTGCTGTAGGCCCAACCGAAAACTTTCGGAATGAAGAAGGCCCCGTAAGCGCCCATGGCTGCGGTAAACCCCGTTACTAACGAAGATTGCATGCCGTCCGTAAAAATGTACGGAATCATGCGGAAGGATGCGCCCGTTTCAAAGCCTGTCATGAAGAACAAGAACAGGAAGGCGGCAAAGAAAAGTAAGAAGTTATGGCTGTTAATACCAATCATGATAACGATAGCGGCAAAGAACATGCCAATTAAGGAAAGCATGGTAATTTTGGTGCCGCTATTGATTTTATCGGCCAACCAACCGCCTACGGGACGAATGCCGGCGCCGATGAACGGGCCAAGAAACGCACCGTAAGCGAACGGAATTTCAGGGAATTCTTTATTTACCAAGAGGCTCAAAGCGACGGAGAAACCGATGAAGGAACCGAAGCCGCAGGTATAAATCCAGGTCATGAGCCAGGTGTGTTTATTGGTGAAAATACTCATCATGGAAGCGGGACTCTGTTTTGGTAATGGCAAGTTGTCCATGTATTTTACGATGAGACCCAAGGTGATGAGAATTTGAATAATACCCACATAGCAGGTATTTTGTAAGAAGATAATAGTGCCATCGTTCAAGGTTTGCGGCGACCCTACGAGTGGGGCAAAAACGGTCATGCCCATAACAATCGGCGCCATCAAGAAGATAATGGAAACGCCCAAGTTACCGATACCGGCGTTAATTCCGAGGGCTGTGCCTCGTTTTGAACGTGGGAAAAAGTGACCGATGTTGGCCATGGACGAGGAGAAGTTGGCACCTGCAATACCGAGTAAGGCCACATAGATGAAAAATGTTTCATACGAGGTTGTCGGATCTTGTAATGCCTCGGCGAGCCCCCAAAGCGGAATTAAGAGGAAGGCTGTTGCGACGAATGTCCAGTTACGCCCACCCAGAATGCCCGGCATATAGGTATAAATGAGTCGGCCCGTAGCGCCTACGAGACCCGGCATGGCTGCCAAGGTGAAGAGCTGCTCATCGGTAAAATGAAAGCCGATGGCATTAAGCTTTACGGCAATCGTTGACCATAATGTCCATACACAGAAGGAAAGGGTCAAAGCGATTGTAGAAACGATTAAGTTTTGATTCGCGATTTTTTTACCATATTGATTCCAAAACTGTTCGTTGTCCGGATTCCATTGTGCCAGGATTTCGCGGCGACTAAGTTTTGGGGCGGCAGTTGTTGCTGACATGCTTACACTCCTTTGTTACAGTAATGTGAAAATCAGTCGGTATCTACTCGCTCGATATAGATAACGGCTATTATCAACATGACAATTTTGGCTTTATATAAGGCTGTAGCAAGTTGATTTATTTCAGGATACAGTCATGGTCATAAAGCGTGTCTAATTGGAGTATAGGAAAAATATTCGATTTTGTATGTGACAAATATCACTGAAAAGTAAGATTCTGTGAAAAAGGATGTTTTTTAAAAAACTCAAATCAAATTAATCATGTCTTTGTAAGGTGGAATTCAAGATGAAAAATTGTGCAATTTGTAGAATACTTGCATTTAAGCCTATATGTGGCACTAAATATATAACTTTAGATATATAGTGTGCTATAATAGAATAGATAATGCTTTAGGGAAAGGGCGTTTTAACGATAGATTATAACTGAGGTGCTACGTATGAAGTATACGTTTGATATGGTAAAAGACTTGCGCGCGTTTCGCGATATTGATGAAGCGGATTTCAAAACTCTGTTGCAAACGGTGGGCGCTTTTACGAAGAAAATTAAAAAAGGCGGTTATATTACGCTGGCCGATGAAGAGGTGCCTTGTGTGAGCGTGATTCTGAAAGGCACGGTTCACATGATGAGTGAAGATATTTGGGGTAATCGGTCGATTTTGGTGTTTATGAATCGCGGCGATTTGTTCGGTGAATCCTTTGCGTGCAGTTCGAATCAGGTCTCGCTGGTTAATTTTTATGCCGCTTCCGATGTGACCGCTTTGTATATTCCGTTCGATAAATTATTATCCTTGTCGGCTAATGATTTGGGGGCGTATCGTCAATTGGTACAGAATATTATGACTCTTGTGGCCGATAAGAATGTGCGAATTTTGCAAAAGCTGGAAATCGTGTCTAAGCGTAACTTACGCGATAAGCTGATGGCTTATTTTTCTTATATGGCCAAGGTTTGGGGCAGCATGGAATTTGATGTACCCCTAGGGCGTGTAGCGCTCAGCGAGTATCTCTGTGTGGACCGCAGTGCGTTGACCAGGGAATTATCGCGTATGCAGGATGACGGTTTAATTGAATTTGAAAAAAATCATTTTAAAATTTTGGCGCCGGCCGATTCATTGACTTAAAGGTTTAGACTCTATACGTATAAATTGAAAATCGATTAGTATTACGAAATTAAAATAGTGTAATACTCAGACTAGCGTTAAAGACAAGAGAGCGAACGAATAATTCGTCGCTCTCTTGTCGTTTTTGGAAGAAAATAAAGGGAAAGTCATACTATATATGAAGGGGTCAGCGTTATTTTTTAGCCAAGACATACACCATATCAATAAGTGGCAAGATTAAAGCTATTAAAGCAATTTCGTTATGATGCGGAATCCCCGTGAGTGGTATAAACATGCCAATTAAAGTCAGTCCGCCCCACACGATTGGACGGGTCCAAGTGCGACCTTGATTTGCTTCTGGCATAATAGTAGCAGTAGCAATGGGCGTTTTAGTCCAGCTGTTCCACTTCCTCCACCGTTGGAACGTCAATAAAGCACCGAATAAGGAAGCCACACTTAAGATAACCATCCAGATAGCCCATACGATTTTAAGAGCTATCGTATTATGATTGTGAATGTGCAAGTTAATAAGCGTAGTTAAACCGGTAAAATACCATGGAATCGGCTGCGAATAGAAATGATCTTTTTGTGCGTTTTCATAAATATTGGCATATACCGGCTGACCTAAGAATAAAGCCGGATCATCGTCATTTTCACGACCAAGGTAGAATGTATAATGACCACCATTGAAGCGGGATGGATAATCCATGGAGATTAACAGTTGCCCCGGGAAGCGGGACTGAACTTTTGCGATGGCTTCCGATGGCGTTAAGATATCGGATTTTTCGGTACTTAATTCGATTTTGGCATTGGCAGCAACTTCTTTATTGTAGTTGTCGTTTAAGATGAAGAACGTAGCGACACCGGTACCGGTAATGCTGAGGAGAAACCCGAAAATGGCCGTTAACATCATTAGTTCACGATGCAAATTACTGATGCGATTGCGTATAGATTCTTTGAACATTCTAGGAGCAATAGCCGCATTGTTATTTTCAATTGCTAAGCTACAGGTAGAGCCGGTAGCAGATGTTACGATAGGTTGACTTTTCAATCTGGCTCTACGTAGGCGAGCTGCTTTTGAAAACGGCCCATATAGGAAAGCGCCGCTTACAACAGCAATACCGCAAATAAAGGAAATAATGCCAATGAGATATAAGCCAAGGCGGTTTAAGGCGAGACGTGTATGCAATTCGTGGATAATATGCATGGTCGTACGAAGCGGTGTGGCCGTAACCTTGCCGCTTTGTGGAGCCGTGAGCTGCTGGCTGTGCGGATTATAAATAATATAATCGCCACCCATCCCCATACGGGCACGCGGTTCGTGAGTATTGTTTTTGTCAATAATACGATATCTCAATAAATGCGAGCCCATCGCCGGCGAAATATTTAAGATTTCTTTGTCGGGATATTTTTGTGTAAATTGAGCGGCGCCTTTATCGGCTCCGTCCCAAAGCGTGTTGATATTCATCGGGGCGGCGCCCATAGTATGCGAACCTTGAATTTCTGCTCTGAATAAGAGAATTAACCCGGTGATGCAGAGTAGGAAGAAAAATAGAAATGAAAATATACTAAGGTACTTATGTAGCTTATATATGGTTGACGTATTCATAACAAGACTCCTTTCTTTGCCATTTTAGTCCTCTAAAGACCAGCTTTCAAGGTTTTATGATTCTACATGAAAATTACTCATAAGTAGATTGTGCCAAGACTTTAATATGTAAAATCGCCAATCAAAAACTTTGATATATTCCTTAACTAAATGTCCCTTTGGATTAATTTTATCGATATATGTGATATAAATCACACACCCAAAAACGTTCCTTTGGTATTCTGAAGATAACAAGGAGGGACAACGCATGAATACGTTTTTTAAAAAATTTTCCTATCTAATACCTAAAAATAAAAGTGAATCAGGTCATCAAGCGGAGTATCAAGGCGGCCGTGACTGGGAATCCATGTATCGTAACCGTTGGTCGTATGACAAAGTGGTGCGCTCCACGCATGGCGTAAACTGCACCGGTTCCTGCAGTTGGAATGTTTTTGTCAAAAACGGTATCGTGACGTGGGAAAATCAGAATCATGATTATCCTGAAACAAGTCCTGATATGCCTGACTTCGAACCGCGCGGCTGTCCGCGTGGTGCTTCGTTCTCCTGGTATATGTACAGCCCGTTGCGCGTGAAATATCCGTACGTTCGCGGTGAATTGGCGGATATGTGGCGCGAAGCCAAAAAAGAACATCCGAACGCGTTAGAAGCGTGGAAATCTATCGTGACGGACCCTGAGAAAACTAAACGCTATAAGTCCGCCCGCGGTATGGGTGGTTTTGTCCGTTCTACCTGGGATGAAGCGTCTGAAATTGCGGCCGCTTCCATGCTTTACACGGTGCAGACCTACGGTCCGGACCGCAACTTCGGCTTTTCGCCGATTCCGGCCATGTCCATGCTAAGTTATGCCGCCGGTGCCCGTTTCATGAATCTCATGGGCGGTGCTTGCCTCAGCTTCTATGACTGGTATGCCGATTTGCCGCCGGCCAGCCCGCAGGTATGGGGCGAACAGACCGACGTGCCGGAAAGTAGTGATTGGTACAATGCCGGTTACATCATTACTTGGGGTTCTAACGTACCGCAAACCCGTACGCCGGATGCTCACTTCCTCACCGAAGTTCGCTACAAAGGCACCAAAGTTATTTCCGTTTCACCGGACTACGCGGAATCTACCACGGCCGCCGATACATGGCTCAATGTAAAAGCCGGCTCTGATGCGGCGCTCGCCATGGCCATGGGTCATGTTATTTTAAAAGAATACTACGTCGACAACCAGACGCCGATGTTCCTCGACTACGCCAAACGTTATACGGACTTCCCATTCCTCGTTCGTTTGGATGAAAAAGACGGCAAGTTCACGGCCGGTCATTTCTTGACGGCCAAAGACATGGGCGATTTGTCGCAACATAGCGAATTTAAATATTATGTGCTCGATGAAAAGAGTGACAAATTAGTTATTCCTAACGGCCAGATGGGCCATCGCTGGGGTGACAAAACAAAATGGAATTTAAAACTCGAAAATAGTGAAACCGGCGAACCTATCAGCCCTAAATTATCTTTCATCGACGAAAAGGATGATTTAAAAACCGTAACTTTGCCGTTCTTCGGTCATTTGGACAATACGGCCACCTTATCCCGTCGCGTGCCGGTTAAACGCATGAAGACGGCTGACGGTGAAGTATATGTTACTACTGTTTACGACTTACTCTTAGCCAACTACGGTGTTGACCGCGGCCTCGGCGGCGAAGTGAATGCTGACTATGAAAGCGATACACCGTTCACGCCGGCTTGGCAGGAAAAATATACCGGTATCAAATCGGACATGGTGATTCACACGGCGCGTGAATTTGCGGATAATGCCATTGCTACCAAAGGTCGTTCCCTCATTATCATGGGCGGCGGTATCAACCACTGGTTCCATGCGGACATTATTTACCGTGCCGTATTGAATCTTGTGCTCTTCTGTGCCTGCGAAGGTAAAAACGGCGGCGGTTGGGCTCACTATGTAGGTCAGGAAAAATTGCGTCCTGCCGAAGGTTGGGGCGCTATCATGACGGCTAAAGATTGGCAGCCGGTACCGCGTTTGCATAACGGTACATCCTTCTTCTACTTCGCCACCGACCAATGGCGCAGTGACGAAATGGATACCAATGATTTGACATCCGCCCTCGTAGAACCGCGTTATCGTCATGTAGGCGACTACAATGTGTTGGCCGCTCGCTTGGGTTGGTTGCCATCCTATCCGACCTTTAAAACAAGCAGTGCCGATATTTATAAAAATGCCGCTAAAGCGGGTTATACCGAATTTGGCGATGTGAAGAACTTCGTAGCGCAGCAGCTTAAAAATAAAGAGTTGGAATTTGCCGTACAGGATCCGGATGCACCGGAAAACTTCCCGCGCAACCTCATTGTATGGCGTGCCAACCTGATTACGTCGTCCTCTAAGGGCCACGAATACTTTATGAAACATTTACTCGGTACGAAAGACGGCCTCCTCGAATCGGATACGCCGGCTGTTAAACCGACCGAGATTAAATGGCGTGAAGAAGCGGGTAAGGGTAAACTCGATTTGCTCATTGACCTCGATTTCCGTATGGCCGGTTCCGCCCTCTATTCGGATATTGTGTTGCCTACCGCCACCTGGTATGAAAAAACCGACTTATCTTCTACCGACATGCATCCGTTCGTGCATCCGTTCCAGCCGGCCGTAGATCCGGGTTGGGAAGCTAAAACGGACTGGGATATTTTCCTTACCTTAGGCCAGGCCGTTTCCAAATTGGCTAAAGAAGTAAATATGCCGGTATACCGTGATATCGTAGCGACACCGTTAGGACACGACTCGGAAGCGGAACTTGCTCAGCCGGGCGGTCTTGTGAAAGATTGGAGCCGCGGTGAATGTGAACCGATTCCGGGCAAAACGATGCCGCAGCTCGTCGAAGTGGAACGCGATTATACGCGTATTTTTGAAAAACAACGTGCCTTAGGGCCAAACTTGGCTGACGGCACAGTAGGTGCTCACGGTATTGCCGTTAACATCGCTGAACAATACGAAGAGCTGAAAGCGCGTAACGGTGTGATTCGCAGTCGTGCGCAAGGTTCTACCGCTCCTGAAGGGGCTACCGACGGAGCCGGTCATGTGATTTCCACAACTGATGACGTAGGGGCCGGTTGCCCATCTATTGAAGATGCCTACCAAGCTTGTCAGGCCGTTTTGACCATGTCGTCCGCAACGAATGGCGCCGTAGCGCATAAGAGCTGGGCGAAGGCGGAAGAATTGACCGGTCTTAAAGACTTAACCAAAATGACGGGCGGTCGCAGCGGTGAACAGATTACCTTTGAAGATATCGTAGCGCAACCGCGCCTCGTTATCAGCACCCCGATTTTCACGGGTAATGGTAAAGATAATCGCCGTTACACGCCGTTTACGAATAATGTGGAACTCCTCATGCCGTTCCGCACGATTACGGGCCGTCAGTCCTACTTCCTCGACCATGACATCATGGCGGAATGGGGCGAACAGATGGCTACTTTCAAACCGATTTTGGCGTATGCACCAATGCGTGAAAGCTTGCCGAATGACGGCATTCCGGAAATTACACTTAAATACTTAACGCCGCACAACAAGTGGAGTATTCACAGTATGTACTTTGATACGCCGCATATGTTGACCTTGTTCCGCGGCGGCCAATCCGTATGGCTCAACGAAGATGATGCCAACGAAATCGGCGTGGCCGACAATGATTGGATTGAATTATATAACAGCAATGGTGTGGTGGCCTCCCGTGCCGTAGTAACACCGCGTATTCCGCGCGGCCTCGTTTACATGCACCATGCGCAGGATCGTCACATCAACGTGCCGGGCACCTCGCTCACGGGCGGTCGTGGCGGTACACACAATACGCCGACACGTATTCACATGAAACCGACCCATATGATTGGGGGCTACGGACAATTGAGTTATGGGTTTAACTATTACGGACCTACCGGTAATCAGCGCGACATGCTTGTGGTAGTGCGTAAGATGAAGGAGGTTGATTGGCTTGAAGATTAAAGCACAAATTTCGATGGTCATGAATTTAGATAAATGTATCGGTTGTCATACTTGCTCGATTACTTGTAAAAACACGTGGACCAACCGCGAAGGTGCGGAGTACATGTATTTTAACAATGTGGAAACAAAACCGGGCATCGGCTATCCGAAACATTGGGAAGACCAGAACCGTTGGAAGGGCGGCTGGATTCTAAAAGATGGTAAACTGCAGCTCGCTACGGGCTCTAAGGGCAACCGTCTGATGAAACTCTTTTTCCATCCGGAACAGCCTGAGCTGAAAGACTATTTCGAGCCATGGACCTATGATTATGAAACCTTGATTCATTCCAAACGTAAAAACAATCAGCCGGTGGCGCGTCCCCGCTCTTTGATTACGAAGGAAAAAATGGAAATCGAATGGGGCCCTAACTGGGAAGATGATTTAGCCGGCGGTAATACGGCCCGTGCCGATGTGAACCTTCAAAAAATAGGCCAAAACATCGCCCTTGATTTCCACGATATTTTTATGAAATACTTGCCGCGCCTTTGCAATCACTGCTTGAATCCGGCCTGTGTGGCGGCTTGTCCGTCCGGCGCCATCTACAAACGTGACGAAGACGGCGTAGTCCTCATCTCGCAAGATGTGTGTCGCGGTTGGCGTCATTGTGTGCCTGCTTGTCCGTATAAAAAGATTTATTATAACTGGCAGACCAATAAGGCTGAAAAATGCGTATTCTGTTACCCTCGTTTGGAAAACGGATTGCCGCAGATTTGTGCCGATACCTGCGTCGGTCGCATGCGCTATGTAGGCGTGTTACTCTACGATATGGATAAAGTGGAAGCGGTGGCATCGACGGAAAATCCGCAAGAGATTTATGATAATATGCTTGATGTGTTGCTTGACCCGCATGATCCGGCCGTAGTGAAAGCGGCTAAAGAACAGGGCATCCCTGACAACTGGATTAAAGCGGCTAAAGAATCGCCCGTATTCCGCCTCATTAAAGAATGGCAAATTGCGTTGCCGCTTCATGCAGAATATCGTACGGTACCGATGGTATGGTATGTGCCGCCAATGAGCCCGATTTTACATAAAGATGCGGCGTCGGTACATTTCCCTGAAGCGGAAGCAATGCGTATTCCGGTAGCTTATTTGGCACAGATTTTCTCTGCCGGCAATGAAGATGTTATCCGCCGTGTGCTTAATACCTTGCTTGATTTGCGCCGTTACATGCAGCAGCGTACCCGCGGTGAAGCAACAACTGAATTTGATACTAAATATGGTGAGCACACGCTCTATGATATGTATCGTTTGCTTGGCATTGCCAAATACCGCGATCGTTATCGCATTCCGGCCGGCGTCAATGCAACGCAGGAAGAAAAACGCTTGCATCAAGGCGTAGGTGGTTTCAGCGATTGTGCCTTCGGTGGTTGCAGCGGTTCCGCTCCGAGTGCTTCCGGTTGTAACGGTTGTGCCGGAGGTGGCCATGAGTAACTCTATGGAAACAAAAAATCAAACTGCAAATCAAACAAAGCTGAATCAAATGGCGGAGGGTCAAGTTTTGTCGGATCAAACTGCCTTGGATAAGGAAGCTTTGCAATTGAGTGCCTATTTATTGAGCTATCCTTCGGCCGAGTGGCGTGAAGCTTTGACGGACGTGCAAGCGGCGTGGCGTGCTTGGCCGGATAGCCCCTTAAAAGAAAGTCTCGGGGCGGTGCTTGATTATATCAGTAGTGAACAGGCACGCGAATACGAGGACGAATATGTGCGCGTCTTTGATTTCAGCAGTAATACCAATATGTATTTGACGTCCTATGATGCCACTAATGCGGAAGAACAGGCGTCGGAGTTATTGGAATATAAAGCTTTTTTTCAAAAACACGGTTATGACATTGCTCGCGAGTTGCCGGATTATGTGCCGGCCATCCTCGAGCTGTGCAGTACTTTAGAACCTGTGGAAGCGTTGGAGATTTTACAACATGGCAAAGAAGCCTTGGCAACGCTTCGTCAACGACTTATTGACGGTAAGCAGGTGCATGCTTTCGTGCTTGATGTAGTATTACAAATTGTAGAACGTTGGGAGGGAACTTTAGGATGAGTGAATTTGTTTGGGTCGCCTTGCCCTATCTTGCGTTTACCTTTTTAGTATTCGGTTCGGCCGTTCGTTACACCGTGTCGGAACGGACATGGACCACGAAATCCAGTGAGTTTTTGGAGAAAAAACAGCTTCGCATTGCCGGTCCTTTATTCCATTTTGCTTTACTCCTCGTGTTCTTGGGGCATGTAGGAGGCATCTTGGTGCCGCAGGAAGTGACGGAAATGTTTGGCATTGACGAGCATCTCTATCACATGGGGGCGCTATACATCGGTGGGGTAGCGGGGATTTTATTGGTGGTAGGCTTCTTACTCCTTATGAAACGCCGTTTTACATCGGTGTACATGAAAGTCAATACATCGTCAATGGACGTGTGGCTCTTCTTGTTCTTGGGTCTTACCATTTTGACGGGTTTTGCCGGTACCATGCTCAACGCCGACGGTGCTTTTAACTATCGTGAATACATCGGACCTTGGTTCCGCAGCTTGCTCATTATGCAGCCGAAACCGGAATTGATGCTGAATATTCCGATGATGTTTAAGGTTCACATGTTCTCATGGATGGCGGTTTGCTTTATCTTCCCGTTCAGCCGTTTGGTGCATTGCCTGAGCTTCCCGTTCCTTTACTTGTGGCGCAGTGCCATCGTGTATCGCCGTCGCTAGTAGATGGGTGTAATAGCGTATTACTGTCGCTAGTAGATGCTTGTAATAGCGTATTACATATATAGTTATATATAGTAAAATACAATCAGAGGTCTCCGTGTGTGGAGGCCTCTTTTTTATGAAGTTAATGATTAATTTAGTGAATAGGCTATACCGATTGTGAATAGGTGTCCGTAAAACGTCAAAAAATGGGTTGGATTGTTCGGATTTTTTGTTTGTTGAGCGTCAAAAATTAGAAAATAAAATATATAATTGGTAATTATTATCATTAAAAAGAGACTTTGGTTCAAATTGCAGGACTTGAGTTTTTAGAAAAATTAATGGTAAGATGCGTATTTACCACAAAAAGTTATCTTCTGAATTGGAAGTGTGTACAGAAAAAACGAATGTGCTTAACACAAAAATATAAAGGTTTATGCATTGATTTAGAAGAGGGGGTATATAAAAGACTAATGTTTCCGCGGATGGGATTTTTAGAGCGCTTTTGAATGTATATTCTATGCATATTAATACCTGAATATGACAAAACAAGTGTACTTTTAGTATATCGATTGTCAACGAAGTGCGATTAGAATCGCAATAATTGATATTTTGCGAAAAGTTCTCAATAGACATAAATACTTGATTAAACTGCATAGACCGCGTTTGAAAGCCCTCTTGATGTGTGCTATGATTAAGTCATCAGAAAATCTCGTTTTAAGTTGAGGAGGGATTACTTTGCGTACTATCGACGTAGCAAAAGTGACGGAAACAGTAGCCCAAATGTGTAAAAATGCGGCTTACTATTTACCACAAGACGTATATGAAGGTTTAAAAGCCGGTCGTGAAACAGAAAAATCTCCGGTTGGTTGTGTTGTATTAGACCAAATCATTAAAAATGCCGAAATCGCTCGTGAAGAAGATCGCCCTATCTGCCAGGATACCGGTTACACCATCGTATTCTTGGAAGTAGGTCAGGACGTTCACTTCGAAGGTGGCGACTTACAGCAAGCTGTTCAAGACGGCGTTGCTAAAGGTTATGTAGAAGGTTACTTACGTAAATCCGTAGTGGCAGAACCTTTATTTAACCGTAAAAACACCGGTAACAACACTCCTTGTATCATTTATACAAGCATCGTTCCTGGCGACAAAGTTAAAATCGACATGGAACTTAAAGGTTTCGGTTCCGAAAATAAATCCGGCGTAAAAATGTTGGTACCTGCTGATGGCGTTGAAGGCGTTAAAAATGCCGTTATGGAAATCGTTAAAAAAGCCGGCCCTAACCCATGCCCTCCAATGGTTCTTGGCGTTGGTATCGGCGGTACTATGGACTATGCAGCATTACTTTCTAAAAAAGCATTGCTTCGTTCCACTAAAAAACGCAACGATATGCCTGAATATGCTAAATTAGAAGAAGAATTGTTGGAAATGATCAACAAAACAGGTATCGGACCTCAGCTTGGTGGTACCACTACAGCATTAGCAGTTAACATCGAATGGGCCGCTACCCATATTGCCGGTCTTCCTGTAGCCGTGACAATTTGCTGCCATGCAAGCCGTCATGCCGAAGAAATTCTTTAATTCAAGGGGAGGAAGATAACAATGGCTGAATCAAAAACAATTCATATTACGACACCTTTAACTGAAGAAGTGTCCAGAACATTAAGAGCCGGCGACAGTGTATTGATTACCGGTAAAATCTACAGCGCTCGTGATGCTGCTCATAAAGTTATGACTGAAGCATTGGCACGTGGCGAAGAACTTCCTATCGATTGGCACGACAAAATCGTTTACTATCTTGGACCATCCCCTGCAAAACCAGGCGACCCAATCGGTGCAGCCGGCCCTACAACTTCCGGCCGTATGGACGCTTACACCCCAACAATGCTTGATCAGGGTATCAAAGGCATGGTAGGTAAAGGTTCCCGCTCCAAAGAAGTTGTTGAATCCATGAAGAAAAATGGTGTAACTTACTTCGCAGCAGTTGGCGGCGCCGCTTCCTTAATTGCTAAATCCATTAAAGACTATAAAGTTATCGCTTACGGTGACTTAGGTCCTGAAGCTTTGGCTGAATTGACTGTTGAAGATTTCCCTTGCATCGTAGTTATCGACAGCGAAGGTAACGACTTCTACAAAATCGGTCAAGAACCTTATCGTCAAGAAGACTAATAGGTATTGGTCAGATAAACGGATAGTAGTATCCAATCCAATCTAATGATATATATAACTGAGGGACCGCCCGACCGTAAGGGCGGGTCCGCTCAGCTGTATAATGTAACATATACTTGCATTCCAACAAAAAAGTAGTTACACGTTAAAACACGGCTTTTATAGCTGTGTTTTTTTGTTTTGTCTAAAAATAGTGGGAATAGTCTCTCATATATTCTCTTTTATACTGATTGCTACATATATCTAATTGTTATAGTCGGTATTTTTATATTGACAAGGCTGATGAAAGAATCTATAATTAAATTATAGAAACATATGAATAGTTGTTCATATGTTTGCAGAACAGATTTTTACAGTTTGAAAATCCGGGTATTTAGAGTCGTGTTAGCCGTAAAAGCTAACCGCAGGAATAGTGTAAGTAGTTAGTGTAAGTGGCATACGTATATTAGCAGAGGTGAGAAACAGCAATGGAACGCATTTTATTACTTAAAAATTTAACATGTGCGAATTGTGCGGCCAAGATCGAAGACAAGATAAAAAAAATGGAAACGGTAAGTGCTGCCTCGTTTTCCGTAGGAACGCAACAATTGCGCATTACTTCGACAGTTCCCGACACCAATGATTTGATTACCGAAATCCAAGGTGTTTGTGATTCCATCGAAGATGGTGTAGAAGTACAGCTCTATGAACGTAAAGCGAAAGGGGCTCACGATCATCACGACCATGATCACGCTCACGGCGGCGGACTTGTAAGCATTATTATCGGTGTTGTGGTGATGCTCGTATACGCCTTTGTAGACGGCATTCCGGAAGACATTGCCTTTGGTGTACTTCTTGCAACCTACCTGTTACTTGGTTGGGGTGTTTTATGGAATGCTATTAAAAATATCGGTTCCGGCCAAGTTTTTGATGAAAACTTCCTCATGAGTGTGGCTACTTTGGGGGCCGTAATTATCGGGGAAATGCCGGAAGCGGTAGGGGTTATGCTCTTCTATCGTATCGGTACCTATTTTGAAGAAAAAGCAACGGCCAGAAGCCGCAGCGCTATTATGGATGCCATCGATATGCGTCCGGAACAAGTTCGCTTGGTAGACGAAGCGGGTCAGTCCAAAGTAGTAAGCCCTGAAGAAGTTCGCATCGGTCAGACTATTGAAGTAATAGCCGGCGAACGTATTCCGCTCGACGGTACCGTTATTGAAGGGACTACACGTATCGATACTGCACCGGTAACCGGTGAACCGGTGCCGGTACAAGTCAAACCGGGCAGCGAAATTTTATCCGGCTGTATCAATCAGAGCGGCCGCATCTTGATGCGCGTTGATAAAGAATTAAAAGACTCTATGGTTACGCGTGTGCTTGATGCTGTTGAAAATGCAGCCGCTACCAAACCTCGCATCGACCGTTTTATTACGCGTTTTGCTCGTGTGTATACCCTAATCGTAGTAGTGTTGGCTATCTTGGTAGCCGTAATCCCATCCTTAATTACCGGTAACTGGAATTACTGGGTATATACCGCTTTAACTTTCTTGGTTATCAGTTGTCCATGTGCGTTGGTACTCAGCGTACCACTCGCTTTCTTCTCCGGCATCGGTCGCGGGTCCAGAACGGGCATCCTTTTTAAAGGCGGTTTGTCCATGGAAGCATTGCGTAATATTAAAGCGATTGCTATGGATAAAACAGGGACTTTGACTACCGGCGAATTCGCGGTACAGTCTATTACAACAGCTGAAGGTTTTGACGAAGCAGACGTATTGGCTAAGGCAGCGGCCTTAGAAGTACGCTCTACTCATCCGGTAGCGGTAAGTATTGCCAATGAAGCTAAAAAACGCAATGTTCAGTTAGCAGAAGTTGTTGATCTCGAAGAATTGTCCGGTCGCGGTATGACCGGTGTGGTAAATGGTGTAAAAGTAGCCGTTGGTAATCGTCGTTTATTCAACGAATTACAAATTACAGGTTACGGTGAACCTGCCGATTACGGTAGCGAAGTATTAGTAGCTCTTGACGGTCAATATGCAGGCACAATTTTGATTGCCGATGCTTTGAAAGAAGATACCAAATCGGCTGTGGCAGAACTTGCCAAACGCGGTTTGCGCACGATTATGTTGACCGGTGACACTCAAGCGGGCGCCCGGTACATGGCTAAAGAAGCCGGTATTGATGACGTTCGTGCCGAATTATTGCCGGTAGATAAATTAAGTATTATGAAAGAACTCCGTGAAACATACGGTTCCACCATGTTCGTAGGTGACGGTATCAACGACGCCCCTGTATTGGCCGGTGCCGACGTGGGCGGGGCCATGGGTAGCGGTGCCGATGCGGCCATTGAAGCAGCCGATGTAGTGTATATGCGTCCCAGCATCAGCGCTGTAGTTGAATCTATTCGCATTTCCTCAAACACGATTTTTATTGCATGGCAGAACGTAGTCGTAGCGTTAGGGGTTAAAATCCTCGTTATGATTATGGGACTCTTCGGTTTTGCCAACATGTGGGTGGCCGTATTCGCCGATACGGGTGTTTCCATTCTCTGTATTTTAAACTCCATTCGTATTTTATATAAAAAATAATAAGGTTTTCAAAAACGCTTAGAATGCGATGATGAACGCCTCATACGGTAAAATCGCTCTTGGGAAAAGACAAAACAGTCAGGTTCTTTCAAGAGCGATTTTTTCTTATAAATTACCCGATTCAACACTTGACGAACCTCTTCTTTGTTGGATATGATGAAGTATAAGCTAATGAATGGGAGGTGGCGTATGCTCACGGTATATACACATGACGAAGGCGAGCTTGTATCGGACTTAACGGTAGCCGATGCCGGCAAGGGCTCGTGGATTAATTTGGTGAATCCGGACCCCGATGAGCTATCGCTCGTCAATATCATGACGGAAATCCCTACGGACGTTTTGAAAACAGCTTTGGATACGGAAGAACGTTCGCACGTGGAAATTGAAGAAAACTACATTTTTGTTGTTATCAATATTCCGGCATTGCGCGGTAGCGACAGCTATGATACAGTGCCGCTCGGTATATTTTTGACACCTGATTTCTTCATCACTGTGTGTCTTGAAGAATCGGATGTGTTATATCCGTTTATAAACAATCAAGTTGCTACGTTTTATACCTTTAAAAAAACACGTTTCTTGTTCCAGATAATGTATCGCACAGCGACTTTGTTCTTGCGTTATTTGCAACAAATCAATCGCCGTACGGACGACATTGAAATTCAATTGCGTCATACGACTAAAAATAAGGACTTTTTCCAACTGTTGGAATTACAGAAATCCATGACATATTTTACGTCCGCTTTGAAAACAAACGGTACCGTAATGGAGCGTATTTTGCGCCTCCGCAGTCATGAAGATGTCCGTCATTTGCTTAAAATGTATGAAGAAGACGAAGATTTATTGGAAGACGTTATTATCGAAAATAAGCAGGCTATTGAAATGGTTGAGATGTATTCAAATATTCTCATGAATATGATGAACGCCTTTACTTCCATTATTTCCAATAACTTGAACTTAGTGATGAAACTCTTGGCCGGTGTAACGATTATCTTATCCGTACCGACCTTGATATTCAGTTTGTGGGGCGTTAACGTACCCGTTCCATGGGCTGAATCGGGTGCCGAAGGGTTTCCTTTTGTAATCGGTATTGCCGCGGTTGTTACTTTTATTGTAGGACTGCTACTTTGGAAGAACGACTTTTTATAAGTTAATGTATGTATGTCTGCGCGGCTCAACCATGGGCTCACGCAGACTTTTTTTTGTAAGGAGGATACTCATGAAAAAAACTTGGTTAATTTTAATTGCTGTTGTCATTGCTATCGGTGCTTGGGTAGTAAGCGGCTATAATGGATTGGTAGGCATGGATGAAGGTGTAAACAACAAGTTGGCGCAGGTTCAAACGCAGTTGCAGCGTCGTAACGATTTGATCCCGAACTTGGTAAGCACGGTTAAAGGGTATGCGTCTCACGAACAGGCAGCTATTCAAGCCGTTTCCGATGCTCGTGCTAAATTAGGCGGAGCCCGTACGGTAGAAGAAATGTCTCAGGCTGACGGTGAATTATCCAGCGCTTTGAGCCGTTTACTCATGATTACGGAAAACTATCCAAACTTAAAAGCAGACCAGAACTTCCGTGCTTTGCAGGATGAATTGGCAGGCACTGAAAACCGCATTGCCGTAGCGCGTAAAGATTATAATGATGTAGTTAATGCATATAATGCTAAAGTACGTACATTCCCTACATCCATCTATGCAGGTATGTTAGGCTTCCAACCAAAAGCGTATTTCCAGGCAGACCAAGCGGCTCAATCCGCTCCTAAAGTTGAGTTCTAACCTTAAATCCACATACTTGTTTTCATAGGATTGTGGCAACGAACTTTTTCTGTAAAAACGATTGGTTAGGAGGGCTTGATGGCTTGGATAATGCGTAAAAACAGCCTTTGGAAAGTTGTCGTGATGTTGCTGCTTACCGCCATCATCGCCTTACAAGCACTGGCGGTTCACGCAGCGGATATTCCGGCAAAACCACCGGCCGGTCAATATGTGGTCGACCAGGTAAAAGTACTATCGAGCAAAGAAGTACAAACTATTAATGCTATCGGCACCATGCTTGATCGTTCCGGTAAAGGGCAACTGGCTGTTGTCGTAGTGCCTTCATTCGGTGATGCGGCTCCTGCTGATTACGCACTAAACGTATTGCGTGGTTGGGGCGTCGGACACAGCGGCAAAGATGATGGTTTCGTGCTGGCCGTGGCGATGGAAGATAAGAAAATCTTTCTTGCCGTAGGTTACGGTTTGGAAGGGGTCTTAAATGATGCTAAAATCGGACAGCTATTGGATACCTATGCCATCCCGAGTTTTCGTCAGGGCCAATTTGGCTCGGGCATTGTAAGAACGGTCTGGCAAACGGCTCAAATCGTAGATCCGGATATTAGTAAACAAGGCCAAAATGTAAATCAACAGGCACAGGCTGATAATACTATTGAACTGTCGTGGTGGCAGGTGTTGCTTATCGGCGGAGGGATTATATTGTTCCTCATGGTTGATGCCATTTTCTTTGGCGGGGAACTCACCCGGATGCTGCTTACCATGTTTATCTTCCGCGGCGGTGGCGGCGGAGGAGGTCGTGGTGGCTTCGGAGGAGGCAGCGGTCGCGGCGGTGGTTTTGGCGGCGGCTCCGGTGGTGGCGGTGGTGCCGGTCGAGGCTGGTAAGAAATATAAAGTAGTTTTGTGAAAAGGAAACTATCAAATAGAATACGAATAGAAAAGACGCCATATGCTTCCTTGCGATTGTTTGTGTAAGGAATATATGGCGTCCGTTAATTAGAAGGTTAGATTATGAAGCAGATAGAATCAGGCTTATAGGACAAAAAGTGTGTGTGGCT
>ENA-OROP01000305-OROP01000305.1-human-gut-metagenome-genome-assembly--contig:-NODE-305-length-59416-cov-4.951416_pt1 | contig 59416 bp, 49 predicted proteins | sample MGYA00242132_ERZ509056 | MGnify/ENA primary metagenome ERZ509056 (study PRJEB26280, sample SAMEA2338768) | human gut metagenome | biome: human gut; feature: human-associated habitat; material: faeces...
AATAAAATAATTATGGGCAAAATATAAAGAAAATAATGTTTTTATTTGTATAAAATTTATATAGATAATGTCGTTGCTTAAAATCAAGTGATTATATTGAAAATTTAGTAATAAGATGTAATAGAAATGACGATTTGTTATGCTTGTTCTTTTGAAAAGGATTCGAAAAAGATAATATATGAGAGATTTTTTGTTAATAAGATTATTATTGATTGTGGTTTTCGGAATAGTTCTTATTCCCGAAGCCATAGCTCGAAAAAAGAAGAAAATAGATGCAGAAGCTGTTCCAGTAACGTTATATTTGAACAAAATCGTTTCACAATCGAAAAGTTCGATTGTGAAAGGTTATCTGCGATCGGCAATAGTGAATGATCCGACTTTTTTTGAGGTGAGTGAAACTCCTCAAGGAGAGAGAATCCGGTATATCAGCGAAGATATTGATTCGCTAATAGTTATGGATAAACTTAAATATGTAAAGCGAAAATGTAAAAATATCGGCTTTATGGCAGGAAAACCGAAAATCCGTTGGGTTAGGATTGAATATGATGGAAATGGTATTGATGTATATTCTGCATTTTTTGTTATTCAAAATAGAGTAAATAATATAACTACTGTTAGCAGAGAAATGTATTATTATTTCAGTATTGATAAAGATATTGCAATATTTACATCCCGTCAATATCTATCTGCGCCCTATGTAATTGGCACACCGGCAGTGAATAGAACACAAATGGCATATTATTTCTGCAAAATTTATGATTATCCTGAATTTGCATTGCGTATTAAGGCAAAAGAATTTGAAGATATGATGAGTGTCGTAAAAAGCTGGGAAACGGAATATGGTGACCGCCCGGTAAAAAGAGTAGCTGGAAAAATTGAAAATGATCAGCTTGGCGTTCAAAATTCTATTGCAGTTGTTAGCGGAGCTGAGTCGGCTTCATGGAAAAGAGTGAAGAATGAAGTCGTGTTTCCCCAATATATGAGAACTATGCAAATAGGAATTGCTCCGGATATCGCTCCTTGGTCGCGAAAAATCAAACATGGAGGAAATGGTTATAAAATAGACATTCCTCCCATCGGTATTTATTCAGATATTTGTTTCCTTGATTTCAGTAAGTTGGGAAGCATCGGGTATTTGTTCGGAGCTACTTATAGCAAATATAGTTATAATTGGGAATGGGATAATGGTTATGGTCCAAAGACAAAGGCAACATCTTGTAATAGATTTGATATTTGTGCCGGATTAAGTTGGCATTTAACTCTTTGTCACAACTTTGAGTTCTATGCACGTTTGATGATGGACTTGAATATGACCGGAAATCGAACAATTGATTGCGAAAGTGGTGAAAAAATGATTGCTGAGAGTAATATGGACACGAGTGTCAGCGGCATTGCAATCGCAGGTTTACGTTATTACTTTTGTAAAAAAGTAGGCGTGTATGTAGAGAGTGGCTATGATATCGGCTATGTTTCCAGTGGATTTTCTTTTCGGTTTTAAATAGTAAAAATATCAAATTATGAAAAAGTTTTTTACAGTATTGAGTTGTGTTATAGCGCTTTCTTTTTTGTCAGTTGGTTGTTCGAAAGATGATGATGAAGATGGGGACGGGGATGTTGAGGTTACAACCGGAATGACATGGGAGAAGTTGGTCGAGAAGTATCCGTTTATGGGAAATTTCCCGAAGTATGAAGGCGATATAGAATTGCATCAGTATAATAAAACATTCGGTTTAGAAAGTGTTGCTTTCTTCGATTATAAATGTGATGCATCTATGGCTACGGAATATTATGCAAAACTTGCCTCTGAAAATTTTTTGGTGAATCCTAATGCGGAAGGAATTTATACGAAGACGGTTAATGATTATGAGCTGATTTTTACAGGTTCACATGCTGCCGGCAATTTCGGTATGGTCTTTTCTTGTCAACCGGTAGAGTAATGTTAGGATGATATTAATACAATCTAAAAAGAAATTCCCATCGAATATTATTCGATGGGAATTTCTTTTATTGATAATGCAAAAATGCTGGATTATTCGTTGAGAATACCATCGCGTTGCATCAATGCTTTTATAGAAGGTTCATGTCCGCGAAAACGTTTATACAATTCCATCGGATCTTCTGTACCTCCTTTTTCGAGAATATTTTTTCTAAAGGATTCGGCAATTTCTCGATTGAAGATACCTTTTTCTTTAAATAAAGAAAATGCATCTGCATCAAGAACTTCAGCCCATTTATATCCGTAATATCCGGCAGCATAGCCTCCTGAAAAAATATGTCCGAATTGATTGCTCATTCCGGTTCCGTCAACAATTGGTAATAATTGGGTCGGAGTCATTGCTTTTTGTTCAAATTCAGTAACGTTTTCGATGGAATCGGTTTGTGTGTACCAAGCCATATCAAGAAATCCGAAAGATAATTGACGCAAGCAGAGATAAGCTGCATTATATTGTCTTGATTTTTTTATCTTTTCGATTAATTTTGCCGGCATTTTTTTCCCTGTTTCATAATGGGAGGCAAATGTATCGAGGAACTCTTTTTCGGAAAGCCAATTTTCCATAATCTGAGAAGGCAGTTCTACAAAGTCACGAAATACATTTGTTCCTGAGAGAGATGCATAAGTTGAGTTTGCCAATAAACCGTGTAAAGAATGACCGAATTCGTGCAAAAAGGTCTCGACCTCCCCATAAGTCAATAATGCCGCCGGTTTGTCAGCTGTCGGACGAGTGAAATTCATGACGATAGTAATATGAGGGCGGCTGTCTTTCCCATTCTCATCTTTCCATTGTCCTTTATATTCGGTCATCCATGCACCGCCTCTTTTGGTTGCTCGAGGATGAAAATCTGTGTATAATACGCCTACATATTTATTATTTGCATCAAAAACTTCAAAAGCTTCAACTTCCGGATGATATACGGGAATTTTATTGTTTTTCTTAAATTTGAGACCGTATAAACGTGCTGCTAAACCGAATACACCTTTTTTTACTCGATTCAGTTCGAAATAAGGTTTCAGCATTTCATCGTTAAGATCGTATTTGGCATTTTTTAATTTATCTGAGTAATAAGACCAGTCCCATGGCATCAGATCGAAGTTTTTCCCTTCCATACCGATTGCAAAACCTTTTACCTCTCGAACTTCTTGTAAAGCTTCAGGTTTGTATGCCTCTAATAACTGGTTTAGCAAGTTATATACATTTCGGCTGTTTTTTGCCATACGGCGTTCCAATGTATACTCTGCGTAATTGTCTTTCCCCATCAATTTGGCGATTTCCATCCTGACTTCAGCAATACGTTTCACGATTTGTGTATTGTCGAACTCTCCGGTCTGACAGCGTGAGTTATATGCCCGATACATTTTTTCTCTCAAATCCCGACGTGCCGAATATTGCATAAACGGGCCATAGCTTGGATAAGAAAGATCGAAGAGAAATCCTTTTTTCCCCTTGTTTTGAGCCATTAATGCCGCTGCATCTATTGCACTTTGAGGAAGCCCGTCCAATTCTTCAGGCTTAGTCAATAGCATTTCAAAACTGTTTGTCGCTTTAAGCAGATTCTGTCCGAATGTCAAAGTCAATTGATTTAGCTCGGTTGTGAGTTTACGGTATCTTTCCCGATTTTCTCCTTTCAGGTTAGCGCCTTTGCGCACCATGCTTTCATAAGTATCGTTCAATAGGGCCATTTGTTCGGGAGATAAATCCAATTCTCCTTTTTTGTCGTAAACGAATTTGACCCGTTCGAATAATCTTTCGTTCAGATTGATATTGTTGCCGTGTTCTGAGAGGATAGGCGAGATTCTTTGAGAAATAGCCATCATCTCATCGTTGCCTTCGGCTTCAGAAACAGCAAAAAATATGGTTGATACTTTGTTCAGTAAACTTCCTGATCGTTCTAATGCCTCTATTGTGTTCTCAAACGTAGGTGTAGAACGCTGATTGACAATTGCATCTACTTCTTTTTGATGTTGACGAATACCTTCTTGAAATGCCGGCTCGTAATCTGTTATTTTTATCTTGTCGAATGGTGCGGTTTCTCGGGGTGTTTTAAACTTCCCGAAAAAAGGATTTGCAGCTTGAGTCATATATAAAGTTATTGTTAGAAAAACTATAAATATAAATCTTCTTTTCATGAGAAAGGTTTTTATTAGAGTTGACAAAGTTCTCAAATAATTGATACTTTAACATAAAAGAGCTATTAATTTATATTAATTAAAAAGTAAAAACTCTCTGTACAAGTGTGTATTTTTCTCTTTTAGTATACATTTGTGTCGGGTATAGTGTAAAAAATAAAAAAATCATGAAACAGCGATTGCTCTTTTTACTCAAAATATATTTGTGGTTTATGTTCATGTTTATGTTGCAAAAACCACTATTTATGCTTTTCCATTATAATTTATTCGAGAAAGCCTCTTTTATAGATTGGATGCAAGTTATATACCACGGTATTCCTCTCGATCTTTCGGTTGCAAGCTATATTTTGGCATTGCCGGTATTTGTGGCTTTAGTGACAGTATGGATACAAGGATTATGGGCAGAATGGTTTTATAAAGGATATTTTGCATTGATTATAGCGGTTTTATCTCTCATTTTTATTTCTGATATAGAACTATATACCTATTGGGGATTTAGAATGGATGCAACTCCTTTATTTTATTTGAAGTCTCCTGCCGATGCTATGGCGAGTGTGCCGTTTTGGATTTTGATTTTAGGAATTATATGTATCATTCTGTATTTTACGATTTTTTGGTATCCGTTGAATTATTGGATTGTGAAGGGTTCTGGGAAATGGAAATTCTGTAAACATCGTATCAAATCGACATGTTGGTTTTTATTGTTACTCGGTTTGCTGTTTATCCCGATTCGAGGAGGTATTTCGGTTTCTACAATTAATGTAGGGAGGGTATATTACAGTGATAATATGTTGTTTAATCATGCAGCAATAAACCCGGCTTTCAGTTTGCTGGCATCTTTGTCTAAAGGGCAAGATTTTAAACAGCAATATCGTTTTATGGATGCAGATAAAGCAGATAAGGAATTTTCAAAGATGACACACGGTCGAGTTTATTTCCCTGAAAATGACTCTGTTCGATGGATTAATCGTGAGCGTCCGGATATTTTACTAATCATATTGGAAAGTTTTTCCGGCACCGCAATGGAGAAATTGGGTGGAGTTCCGGGAGTAATGCCGAACCTTACCCGTTTGGCAGAAGAAGGAATATTTTTTACAAACTTTTATGCGAATAGCTTTAGAACAGATAGAGGACTTGTCTCGATTTTAAGCGGATATCCTGCGCAACCGACAACATCTATTATGAAATATCCCGTCAAATCTCAATCTCTGCCTGCCATATCTAAATCATTGCGGAAAGAGGGATATGACATTCAATTCCTTTATGGAGGAGATGCGGATTTTACCAATATGCGTTCTTATTTTATTTCTTCAGGGTTTCAAAGCATTGTCTCTGACAAAGATTTCCCGGTTAGTGATTTATTGTCTAAATGGGGGGCAAATGACGGCACGACTTTCATTCGTTTCAGTGAATTGATACAAAATCAACAGAAGCATCCTTTTATGAAAGTATTTTTGACACTGAGCAGTCATGAACCCTTTGATGTCCCGTATCATCATTTTGATGATCCTTATCTTAATTCAGTGGCTTATACCGATAGTTGCTTGGGTGCATTTGTCGATTGTTTCCGTCAAACGCCCCAATGGAATAATACTTTGATTATTTTAGTGCCTGATCATGCTATGCGATATCCTGCCGGAGTTCAAGAGCCTGATATTGTCCGTCATCACATTCCTATGGTTTGGTGTGGAGGAGTGGTAAATGGCCCTAAAGTGATAAATGATTATAGCTCTCAGATCGATATTGCCGCCACTCTTTTGGGACAAATGAATATAGACTATTCAGATTTTAAGTTCAGTAAAAATATTGCTGATACTACTCAATATAAATTTGCTTATTATACCTTCAAGGACGGATTCGGATATCTGGATTCTAATGCTAAAGTCATATATGATAATGAAGCGGGTAAGGTTGTTTTTTCGGAAGGAGATACTACCGGAAGTAAAGAAAATGCAGGAAAGGCATTTCTGCAAAAACTGTATGATGATTTGGGAAGCCGATAATCCGGTACGGAAGATTATCGGTCTAAGAGCCTGTCTAAATTTTTCAATGAAGCAATATTATCAGGTCTTCTTTTAGTTTTTTCGGTCTATGGCAATATTGGAGAGTATCGGTATGATTCTTTTTTGGGAAGGGGTAATCGACTATTATTCATGCAGATTCCTCTAAAACTTTGCCCGAACAGAATTTAAACAGATTCTAAGGAATACATGAGCTGGTCGATTAGCAACGGAATATCATTGGCAGATATGCCTGCTTGTATCAAATATTTGATATCTTGTTTGAAATTATTGAGAAATGATTCCTTATTGCCTTTATCATTTTCTATGCTCTTTCGATATAATTCTACCGTTTTATTCAGGTTCTTTAGAACAAATTCTATATGTCCGGCATTCATATAATCGATAGAGGTCGGTTTATTATTCAGTATTTTTTCGTAATAACGCCGGGCTTGTTCTTGTTTTCCCGCCAAAAAAGAACACCATGCTATAGCCCTCCATGCTTTGGTGCTTTTGGGGTCTAAATAATCGACTTTAAAATAATATTTCAAAGCTTCATCATAATTCTCTTGTTCGAAATAGCAATGCCCGATATTCATCTCTATCGATAAATTATCAGGCTTCATTTGTTCTATTCTCAAGTAGTATTCCAATGCGGCTTCCGGTTTTTTTAGTGTTCTGTAACAAGACGCAATTCTTCTTAATGTCCACAGACTATCGGGATATATCATTTCTGCTTTCAGATATGCGTCTAAAGCTTTATCGTATTCTCCCGACATTTGTAGGCAATATCCTATTTTTTGATATAGTTCACTATCTGATCTATGGTTTTGTAGTAATTTATTGAACATTGTCAGGGCTTCGGCATAATATTCTTTCCGGAAATAAAATTCTCCGATCAACCTTAATGTATTGTCATCCGAAAATATGGATTGCAGGAACGAAACCTGGAATAAGTCTATATGAGATGAAAATGGGTCTGAAAATTCGGATCGGAAAGATGAAAGTTTGAAAAATCTATATAAGTCTTGTAAATATTGGTTTGATATGTTTTTCCCTGTTTCATCTGCATTTAGAGAAAGTTTGTCTTTTTCTATATTTTGCATCTCTATACCTTCGGCATTGAATTGAGATGTCATCATACCTCTTTGGGTTTCCGGTACTTGTGTGAGACTGAGGCAGAAAGAATATTTGTCCGAATTACACAAAAAGTGGGATAAACTAATGAACTTCTTAAAATTATTATCTTTATCTCCTTGGGTAAAAACGTTGTTCAATGCTGTATATTCAGTATTAAACGGGCGAAACCAGTTAGCGGCTTCTTTAAAAAACGGGAAACTCTTGAGTCCTGAAAAAGTACTCATAAAAACATCAGCTCCCTCTAATTGTAAATCATTCAGTTCTTTAAGCTTATCGGCAATTCCTGATTGCTCTAAAATTTCCTGCCACTCCGGATTTTTATCCAAAGAGTTCATGTCGTTCATTAGCTCGTCTTGTTTCATCTTTTTATAAATAGACGGGCTTATTTTCATCATTTCAGGAAGCAGCTCTTCTGTAAATTTTCGAGAAATTCGTTCTGTTTCGCGGCTTTTTATTAATTGCAGAAAGATCGTCCGTGTTTCCTTACAAAATCGCTCGTTTTCTTTACAAGCTTCGATTCTTGCCAGCAAATAGGGCGAAAGCTCTATTCTCGTTTTGTATATGTACATAAGAATCAGAACTCCGCATAAGGCTCTTTGACGTATTTCTTCATTAGTCGATTGCTCATAGACGTCTAATAGAATTGCCAATTTTTGTTCGTCATACCGATGCAGTAGATTTAAAGTAAGCGCCGAAATGATTAAACAAGTCGTTTCGACGGGGAAATGTTCTGGAGATAATCCTTCACGTAAAGCTGAGTAATCCCATTCGGTTGCCGGATAGTTGCACCAAATTCTGGTTACAAGTTCTTCTTCTGCTTTTTCTACTTGCTTTCTGAGTTCAATTTGCGTCTGGACATTATTTTCTATATCACTCAATAAACTGTTTAAAGACAGGTTGTTAATGGCAGAATCTAATGTGTCTGACTGTTGCTGAATACTCATCTCCGGATGTAGCTGAAAATATCTTTTCTTAGAAAAATAAAAACCGGATGATTCTTTTTCGAGTAGTAATTCGGTAACTTTATCGGTTAAAGTGAATAAAGATGAAATCAAATTTCTATATACCTGTTCTCGTTCAGGATCTTCGATACCTTCGAACATATACCGGAGCATATATTTATAAGACGTTTCCAGTTCATTCAGTTTTTCGTTGACAGTCCAATCTTGCAATACTGAAGACAATTCAGACAACAGTTCGAATACTTTTTTTATCTGTTTTTTTGCAAGCAATCGATAAATCTCTTGCTGGGTATTTATTATTTCTTTTACTGTCATATCTGTCATATTTTCTGTAACCGATAAAGATAATATTTTACTTCGTAAGTTGTCAAATTTTAAAAATGAATATATTCAAAATGTATGCCAAATTTCTCTTGTAAGGTTTATATCCTTTCAAAATATTGTTCAGGATAATATGTGAATGATTTTTCAGGGAATATCCGCCCGGAATAAAAAGTATTAAGGTCAAGGTTTTTCAGAATTGGATACTGAGCTGTTGAGGATGTAATTTTTCTGTCGGATGTGAAACCGACAAACCGAGTAAACGAATCGGATGTTGCGATATGTCTATTTCTTTCAATAGTTTTTTTGCTAAAGGCAGTATTTCATCAAGGTCTGTTAAAGGATGATGATTACTTATACATTTGGTTTTTTGTGAAAAGTCATTGAATTTTATTTTTAGAGTAAGCGTGTTTCCTTGAAATTTTTTGAGAGTGATGCGTTCTGTCAGTTCACAGGCTACATGATAAAGTTCTATGATAACAGCCATGGGACTAGTCAAATCTTTTTCAAAAGTTGTTTCACAGCCGATCGATTGCCTTATTTTTACAGCTTCTACCGCTCTGTTATCTATACCATGAGCAAAATCATAAAATAGATTTCCGTTTTTTCCGAAATGACTGATAAGAAACTCTAAAGAACATTTTTGTAAATCAGCACCCGAATGAATTCCTAATAAGTGCATTTTCTTTCCGGTCGTTTTTCCTACACCCCAGAATAATTCGATAGGAAGAGATGCGATAAATTTGATTGCTTTATCGGGATGAATAACACAGAGTCCGTCGGGTTTTCTGTAATCGGAAGCGATCTTTGCAAGAAACTTATTATAAGAAACACCAGCAGAAGCCGTAAGTTTCAGATTTTCTTTTATTTGTCTTTTTATGTCCTTTGCTATATCTGTCGCCAATTCGATATTTTTTTTGTTTTCTGTAACATCGAGAAATGCTTCATCCAAAGATAACGGTTCTATAATATCGGTATATTCTCTGAATATAGCGTGTATTTGTTTAGATACCTCTTTATATACCTCCATTCGTCCCGGTATGAATATTACATCCGGGCAAAGTTTCCGGGCTTTGACAGACGACATGGCTGAATGTATTCCGTATTTCCGGGCTTCATAACTGGCCGCAGAGACAACACCCCTGCTTTCGGGACGGCCTACGACTAATGGCTTCCCGGCATATTCCGGATGATCACGCAATTCTATGGAAGCATAAAAAGCATCCATATCTATATGTATTATTTTTTTGTTCAAGTGAAATAAACCCTCTTAAAATCTATCGCAAAAATACGCTTTCTTATCAGATTGTCGTATAATAGGATGTAAAAACAGTCTAATAAAAAAAGATATATAGATTATCTTTGCAGTTTAAAAAATAAAGAATTACATGAAAACTAAGATATTGGCGATTTTTGCATGTTTACTATGGGGATCGGCCTTTGCAGGAGCTAAAATAGGATTTGAATATACAACTCCGTTACATTTGTCCGGTATGCGCTTTATGCTGGCCGGACTTTTGTTAATACCTTTTTTGATATATCAGAAGATCGATTGGATTTCTAATTTGAAAGAGTGGCGTTATATGCTGTTATTCGGTTTTTTGCAGACGTTTATACAGTACGGTTTCTTTTTTATGGGATTAAATAAAGTCCCCGCTGCCATATCTGCAATTATCATCGGAGGCGGTCCGTTTTTTGTTGCTGTTATGGCTCATTTCACTATGGGAAATGATCGAATGTCGTTTCGTAAGATTTTGGCTATTGTTTTAGGTATGGCCGGAATCGTATTTATAAGTTTTGCAAAAGGAGGTTCTATTCATACTGATGCTTCGTTTTATTACGGAGTCATATTGTTGATTATCAGTAATATTGTAGGAGCATCTACTAATATTATAGTTGCCAAGAACAGAAACAAAGTTTCTCCGGTTATGCTCACTGCATTTGCTAATTTTTCTGGCGGATTAATTCTGTATATTGTATCGTTTTTTACAGAAGATTGGTATGTAAAACCTTATTCATTAGAGTTTTATATTGCATGGATATGGTTGGCGTTGATTCCGGCAGTCGGATTTTCCATTTGGTATTCGCTGCTTAAGAGACCAGAAGTGAAAGTTTCTGAATTGAACATGTGGAAATTTGTCGTACCGGTTGCCGGTGTTGTTTTAAGTTGGTTGCTTGTTCCGGGTGAATATCCCGATTTGTATTCGATATTGGGTATTTTTATTATAACGGTAGCTTTGCTGATTTTACAGAGGCAACCAAATGAAAAATGATGATATCGTGCGTCAATAAATAATTATTCGTTTCTAATTAAAGACTTGTTTTAGAGTCTATCTGATATTTTCCTTGGGTCGAATTTGGAAAATCTCCTCGAAATAACATTCAAAAATATCTGTACAAGATTTAGACAGGCTTTGGACAAAAAAATGATTTTTTCTATGATATTTACGCAGCTATATGTTATATATTTTTGATATATAATATTTAGAAGTTATGGTATCTATAAAAATCAAATTACGTCATTCATCTGTTTCCGGAGTTCCCGGAACAGTGGTTTATGTATTGCATGAAGGCATGAGGTCTGTCCGGATTGCAACAGAGTATAAATTATTTCCTGAAGAATGGGATGAAAAGTCCCAGTCTGTCGTTTTTAGAGAAAAATATCGGTTTTCGTACGTAACGGATATAGACCTCCGAATAAAGAACGATGTATCTGCTTTACAAAATATAATTAAATCGTTTCCAAATTATTCGGCAAAGGATATCTTACAAGCATTTCATATACATAGACAAGATAAATCTTTTCTTGCTTTTATGGATAAACAGATAAGATCATTGATAAAGAACGGATGTTTGGGAACGGCCCGGAATTATATGTGCACGAGAAATAGCTTTGCTTCGTTTCTTCATAATCAAGACATTGAGTTTTATTTAATGACAGAAGATTTTATTCTTGAATATGATTCATGGTTGAGAAAGAAAGGTATAACCCGTAATTCTGTATCTTTTTATATGCGTATATTGCGATCTGTGTATAATAAAGCTGCTGCAAAAATGTTTTTTAATCCTGAAAATATATTCAGGAAAGTATATACCGGAGTAGATCGCACACGAAAGAGAGCTGTCAATGAGGAAATCATTGTTCGTTTAAGCAATTTGGACTTATCCGAACATAAGGCTTTGGATTATGCCAGGGATATATTTATTTTTAGTTTTTATACGAGAGGAATGGCTTTTGTCGATATTGCTTATCTCAGAAAAAGCAATATAAGAAATGGGTTCATACAATATATTCGTCGTAAGACCGGACAGATTATCAATATTCGTATCGAATCATGTATGAAAAAGATAATGGACCATTACAAAACAAAAAGTGAATATATATTTCCTATTATTACATCTTCAGACGAAAAAATAGCATATCGGCAATATCAAAATTCACTGAGTTATTATAACAAACAGCTCAAAAAAATTTCCGATTTATTAGGACTGCCTTCTCCTCTTACCTCATACGTTGCACGCCATACATGGGCTACAGCCGCAAGAAATAAAAATATACCTCTTTCTGTTATAAGTGCCGGTATGGGACATACATCCGAAAAAACTACGCAAATTTATTTGGCATCCTTAGACAATTCTATTATAGATGAGGCTAATAAATTTATTATTAGTTCTTTATATTATGAAGGGGATAATTCTAGGAAAAAGAAAAAAAGAAAAGTATAGTCTATATAAAAATATCTGTTTCTATCACAGAAGTAGGACTTTATTATCTTGTGTATATAATTAATTGATTAATAGCATATTAATTTATTGTAACGCAAAAAAAATAGTTCCTAATATATTTTTATTTGACTATATAATATAATATTTGCAATAAATGCTACAACTCATTATACAATAACCTTTATTTTTACTATTCGAATAATGATTTATACCTGATTAGAATTTAAATTACTTACTTGCAAAATATTGATTTTCAGCATATGTGATTTTAATAGCAAAAAAATGTTTATTATTTAATTGGATAAACAAACTTATTTATCTAAATTTGGACACGTTTAAGTCCTACTTCTGTGATAGAAACAGGATTCAGAGCTGAAGGTGTGTTTTATATTATACAGCCAAACGATTGTTAGTCAGGGATATATATATTTCTGGTGTCCCTAAAGAACATTCTTTTGTAAAAATTAATATTTGGGAAAAGTTGTTGTAGTTATTGATATTATATAGTTATGATTTCAAAGTCTATGAATTTAGAACTTGTTCAAAGTTTTACCGAAGTAGGATAGGAATTTTAAAAGCCGTCTAAATTTTGCCCGAGTCTGTTTTGAGAACTTCTTGAAATAGTAATTGGCTTAGTTTTAGAAGGGTCAGAAGATTCAAAAACTATCTTATCTTAGGAGTACAGGTTCTTGGTGTATTATTTACAAAAATATAATCTCTGGTATATAAATTACACATCTAAGATATTAAGTAAGAGAAGTCTCGATGTGAATCGCGATCATCTTTGGGATATGAGAATATCCTTAAATAATCCCTTTTTATACCGGAGATTATTTTATGAAAAATTTTGGAGCAGAAAGAAAACATAGAGTTAAAGAAACAAGAGGGTATAGCATGGTATGCTATACGTGTTACTTATAGCCGGGAAATGATATTCAAAGAATATCTCGACGGTCATAATGTTGAAAATTTTATACCGATGCACTATGAAAGCACGGATTTAGGAGCTAAAAAATCACGAAAATTAGTACCGATTATACATAATCTTGTTTTTGTCCATTCGACAAAAAGGAGTATAGATACATTCAAGTCTGAACTTGAAGTCCGTTTGCCTATTCGATATATTATGGATAAGGCAACAGGCCGTCCGATTATAATTCCCGATAAGCAAATGCAAGATTTCATTGCAGTGTCGGGCACGTATGACGATCAGCTCGTTTATCTCGATCCTGTTTCGGTAATATTGAAAAAAGGAGATAAGGTTAGAATTACCGGAGGAATTTTTTCCGGAGTAGAAGGTGTTTTTGTACGAGTTAAGGGCGATAGGAGGGTAGTCGTTTCTATTCAAGGGATAATGGCCGTTGCAACCGCATTTATACATCCTTCGTTGATCGAAAAAATAGAATAGTAAGGAATTTAAATAGTATGAATAAAATAATAAAGATTAAGCTTATGCAGATCAAGCATATATTAGGAATTTTACTTGTTATTGTACTTTTCAGTTCATGTGATTCGTCTAAAAAGGTCGTATATTTTCAGGATCTTAAGCCGGGAATATCTGAGCAATTGATAGCATCGACTCAAATTACGTTCCGACCGGAAGATAAGCTTTCTATCGTTGTCAGCAGTAAAGATCCTCAATTAGCAAGTCTGTTCAATTTGCCTATAGCCTCTTTTCGTGCAGGATTAGCATCGGGGGCGCAAAATTCTAATCAAGAAATGTCGGTATATACTGTCGATTCTCAAGGAGATATTGAATTTCCCGTTTTAGGAAAAATTCGTGTGGCAGGAATGACCCGCTCCGAGCTTGCCGGATACATCAAGGACCGGCTTATTAAGGAAAATCTGATAAAAGATCCGGTCGTTACGGTAGAATTTATGAATCTCAGTGTTTTTGTATTAGGAGAGGTCAATAAACCGGGGCGCATTAATATCGATCGGGACAGAATTACCGTTCTTGATGCAATCAGTATGGCCGGGGATCTCTCGATATACGGGAAACGGAATCCCGTATATGTGCTGAGAAAGGAGGGGGATAAAGAGACCGCTTATCAACTCGACTTGTGTTCTGCAAAACAGATTTATTCTTCTCCGGCATATTATCTTCAGCAGAACGATGTAATATATGTCGAACCTAATTCAGTCCGGGCACGTCAATCTACGGTCAACGGTAATAATGTCCGTTCTACATCTTTCTGGATGTCATTGGCCTCATTGCTGACCACTATTACCGTGCTTATTGTTAAATAACTATTTTGATATTAAATAAAAATATGGCTGCTGTTCAAAATAATCCGAAATCGAAGCAATCTGAAGAGTTTATGCGAATACAAGATTTGCTATACCTTTGTGCATCCAATTGGTATTGGTTTGCCCTATCTCTGATGATTACATTAGGAGCTGCTTTCTTGTATATTAAAGTAACGCCTCCGGTGTATACCCGGTCGGCTTCAATACTCATTAAAGAAGACTCAAAAGGGAAGTCCCTCTCCGCAGATGCCGGATCATTTGCCGATTTGGGACTGATTCAAGCAAATACGAATGTAAATAATGAAATTATTTCATTGCAGTCTCCGGCAATCATGACCGATGTCGTAAAGCGTTTGCATCTGAATATGGATTATCATGTTGACGGAGGCTTTTACCGGGAAGTGTTATATGGTCGTACTTTACCGATAAATGTGTCTATAGATACTCCGAACGATAATGAGTCGTCAGCGCTGACCGTAAAAATTTTGGCAGATAGTACCGTAGAACTGTCTGATTTTATACGGAATGGTGAAGAATTGCCCGGAAAATTGCTAAAAGGACAACTGAGAGATACGATTATGACACCCGTTGGAAAAGTAACAATATGTCCCACGCCTTATTATACTTCACAATTTTCTCAACCTATATATGTTTCCCGTTCCGGTCTTTATAGTGCAGTCCGCCGTTATGCTCCGAATCTATCTGTCGTACTGAATGATGAAAAATCTACGGTTGTCGATCTGTCATTCAAAGACGTTTCTATCCAGCGGGCCGAAGATATTCTGAATACGTTGATTGCTGTATATAATGAAAATTGGGTAAAAGATAAAAATCAGATAGCGATCAGCACTTCTATGTTTATCAACGAACGCTTAGGAGTTATTGAAAAAGAATTGGGAAGTGTAGATGAGGACATATCTTCGTATAAGAGCGAACATCTTTTGCCCGATGTGCAAGCGGCATCCAGTATGTATATGGCACAGGTCAGTGAAACCGATGCTCAATTATTGGCATTGAACAATCAGCTTTATATGGCTCGCTATATTCGCAATTATTTAGGAGGAGAGTCGAACAAATACCAGCTTTTGCCGGCCAATTCGGGTATAGAAAACTCTAACCTCGGAGATCAGATTACAGAATACAATAACAAATTGCTTCAGCGCAACAGTTTGGTTGCAAACAGCAGTGACCAGAACCCTTTGGTTATCGATCTCGACCATGCATTGGCTGCTATGCGCGAAGCAATTATCGCGTCTATAGATAATCAGGTTGTCACCTTAAATGCACAAATAAAAAATCTCGAACGCAGCGGACAGCAGACGACTACTCGTATTGCTGAAAGCCCTGCTCAGGCCAAATATCTGCTTTCGGTCGAACGCCAACAAAAAGTAAAAGAATCGCTTTATCTATACTTACTTCAAAAACGTGAAGAGAACGAACTTTCTCAAGCGTTTACGGCATATAATACCCGTATTATCACTCCGGCGGGAGGAAGCATGTTGCCTACAGCCCCGCTGAAAAAGAATATCTTGTTGGTTGCCTTTGTAGCAGGTCTGTTGATGCCTGCAATAGTCATATTCATTGCAGAGAATATGAATACAAAAGTTAGGGGACGTAAAGATTTAGAAAATATGACAATTCCTTTTGTCGGAGAAATACCGTTGGCATATCATCAGGACAAACAGGGTTCGATATTCCGGAAAAAGAAATTACCGGAAACACATACGATTGTAGTTAAAGAAAAAAGCCGAAATCTTGTCAACGAAGCATTTAGAGTTGTACGCACCAATCTTGAGTTCATGTTGGGTAAAGAAGGACAATCCCGGGTTATCATGGTTACGTCTGCAAATCCGGGTAGCGGAAAGACTTTTATTACCATGAATCTGGCAAAAAGTCTTGCAATTAAAGGTAAAAAGATATTGGTTATTGACCTCGATATGAGAAAAGCCTCTTTAAGCTCGTATGTCGATTCTCCCCGAATAGGAATTTCAAATTATTTGAGCGGGCAAGTAGAAAATTTTTCTGAAATTATAGTCAAAGGCAAGGTTTATCCGGGTTTAGATGTAATACCGGTAGGCACGATACCTCCAAATCCGACCGAGCTGTTATTTGACCTGCGCTTAGAACAGATGTTGAGTACATTAAAAGCAGAATATGACTGTATCTTTATCGATTGTCCTCCGGTAGAGATAGTTGCAGATGCTTCTATTATCAATAAATTATCGGATATGACACTGTTTATTATCCGGTCAGGCTTATTAGATCGCAGCATGCTTTATGAAATAGAAGAGTTTTATACAGATCAGAGATATAAGAACATGGCTATTATCCTGAACGGCACATCCGAAGCATATGGTCATTATGGATATCGGTATGGGTACAGATACGGTTATAATTATGGATATGGCAAAGGTTATTCTGAAGAAAATTAGACTTTCGTACGCCATATTATTGCAACTATATTAAAAATGAAAGGCATTGTATTAGCAGGCGGTTCGGGTACCAGATTATATCCGATCACCAAAGGAGTAAGTAAACAGCTTCTCCCGATTTATGACAAACCGATGATTTATTATCCTATATCGGTGTTGATGTTGGCAGGGATCCGGGACATTTTAGTAATATCTACTCCGGTCGATCTGCCCGGATTCAAGAGATTGTTAGGAGACGGTTCTGATTACGGAGTACATTTCGAATATGCCGAACAGCCCAGTCCGGACGGTTTGGCACAGGCCTTTATTATCGGTGAAAAATTCATTGGAGACGATTCGGTTTGTCTGGTTCTCGGAGATAATATCTTTTATGGGCAGAGTTTTACCCGAATGTTGCAAGACGCTGTACGTACGGCAGACGAAGACAAGAAAGCTACGGTTTTCGGCTATTGGGTCGCCGATCCTGAGCGGTATGGTGTTGCAGAGTTTGACAAAGACGGTAATTGTATGTCGATCGAAGAGAAACCGGAAAAGCCTAAATCCAACTACGCAGTTGTAGGACTCTATTTTTATCCTAATCGTGTAGTCGATATTGCCAAGAATATAAAGCCATCGGCAAGAGGAGAACTGGAAATTACTACGGTAAATCAGGCCTTTTTGAATGATCGGGAATTAAAAGTACAGACTTTAGGACGTGGATTTGCCTGGTTAGACACAGGTACGCACGATTCATTAAGTGAAGCTTCAACCTTTGTCGAAGTCATTGAGAAACGACAAGGGCTGAAAGTCGCCTGCCTCGAAGGCATAGCTCTTCGCAAAGGTTGGATCACTGCCGATAAAATGCGTGATTTGGCGCAACCGATGCTTAAAAATCAATACGGACAATATTTGCTGAAAGTCATTAATGAGTTGGGATTGGAATAATGGAAGTAATAAAAACGGACATAGACGGAGTGGTTATCATAGAACCGCGAATTTTCAGCGATGAACGGGGATATTTTTTCGAATCATTCTCTCTGCGCGAATTTGAAGAAAAAGTGTGTAAAACCGTTTTCGTCCAAGATAATGAGTCGAAATCCTCTTACGGAGTTTTGCGCGGATTGCATTTCCAGAAACCGCCATATACCCAAAGCAAACTGGTGCGAGTGATCAAGGGCGCTGTTTTGGATGTCGCCGTCGATATTCGTAAAGGTTCTCCCACATTCGGCAAACATATAGCCGTAGAACTTTCCGGAGAAAACCACCGGCAATTCTTTATCCCGCGCGGATTTGCACACGGATTCAGCGTCCTAAGCGATGAAGTCATATTCCAGTATAAATGCGACGCATTTTACGCACCGCAGAGCGAGGGAGCTTTGGCATGGGATGATCCTGATTTAGGGATAGATTGGAAAATACCGTCCGATAAAGTAATACTCTCGGAAAAAGACCGGCATCATTGTCGTTTGCAAGATGCGTCATGGTTGTTCGACTATAACGAAAAATTGTATTGATGATGAATATATTAGTAACAGGCGCAAACGGGCAACTCGGAAATGAAATGCGCCGTGTATCGAAAAGTTCGGGCAACCATTATGTTTTTACAGACGTAGCGGAATTGGATATTACCGATCTGAATGCTATTCGCCGGATAATCGATAAAGAGAATATACAAGTAATTGTAAACTGTGCTGCATATACCAATGTCGATAAAGCAGAAGACGATTATGCAACAGCCGATTTGCTGAACAATAAGGCTGTCGAGAACCTGTCGATGGCAGCCAAGGAGTCGGGTTCGACTCTGATACACATCTCTACCGATTACGTTTTTAAAGGAGACCGGAATATCCCTTGTCACGAAGATTGGACGACCGATCCGTTGGGAGTTTACGGAATCACAAAATTGGCAGGAGAAAAAGCCATATTGGAGTCGGGATGCCGTTATCTGATCTTTCGTACGGCATGGCTCTATTCCCCGTTCGGGAACAATTTTGTAAAGACCATGCAACGTCTTACATCAGAGAGAGAAACCCTGAATGTCGTGTTCGATCAAGTCGGTACACCGACCTATGCCGGTGATTTGGCGGCATTGATCTACAAAATCATAGAAAACAATTTTCTAAATCGGCAAGGTATCTATCATTACAGCAATGAAGGAGTCTGTTCTTGGTATGATTTTGCAAAAGAGATATGCGCACTTTCCGGAAACTGTTGTGATATACAACCTTGTCACAGCGACGAATTTCCAAGTAAAGTAAAACGTCCGCATTTTTCGGTATTGGATAAAACAAAAGTAAAAAAGACATTCGGCATAACAGTTCCGTATTGGAAAGACTCTTTAGTAAAATGCATAGAAGAACTTAAACAAAAATAATCGATCATGAAATTTAAACGCAATATCATCATTACCGGAGGCGCCGGATTTATAGGATCGCATGTCGTTCGCTTGTTTGTCAATAAATATCCCGATTACCACATTATCAATCTCGATAAACTGACATACGCCGGAAATCTGGCGAATCTCAAAGATATAGAAGACAAGCCGAACTATACTTTTGTAAAAGCCGATATATGCGATTTTCCCGGAATGCAGGAGTTGGTGAAACAGTACGAAGCAGATGGCATTATCCATTTGGCAGCAGAAAGTCACGTAGATCGTAGCATTAAAGACCCTTTCACCTTTGCCCGCACCAATGTTATGGGTACATTGAGCCTGTTGCAGGCAGCAAAAGAATACTGGGAATCTTTACCCGAAAGCTATGCCGGAAAACGCTTTTATCATATCTCTACCGATGAAGTATATGGAGCTTTGGAACTCACACATCCCGAAGGGATAAAACCACCATTCACAACGACAGCATCCTCCATAGAACACCATCTTGCCTATGGCAAAGATTTCTTTTATGAAGATACGAAATACAATCCGCACAGTCCCTATTCGGCATCGAAAGCATCGAGCGACCATTTTGTGCGGGCATTTCACGATACCTACGGTATGCCGACCATCGTTACCAATTGCAGCAACAATTATGGGCCATACCAGTTCCCCGAAAAACTGATACCTCTGTTTATCAATAATATCCGTCATCGTAAACCTTTACCGGTATATGGCAAAGGCGAAAATGTGCGCGACTGGCTCTATGTGGTAGACCATGCTCGAGCCATCGATATGATTTTCCATAAAGGCAAGATAGCCGATACTTACAATATTGGAGGATTTAATGAATGGAAGAATATTGACATTATCAAAGTCATCATCAAAACGGTCGATCGTCTGTTAGGCAATCCCGAAGGTTATTCTTTAGACCTGATTACCTACGTTACCGACCGCAAAGGACACGATTTGCGTTATGCCATAGATAGTACCAAACTGAAAAATGAACTCGGTTGGGAACCCAGTTTACAATTCGAAGAAGGCATTGAGAAAACAGTCCGTTGGTATCTCGATAATCAGGAATGGATAGATAACATCACTTCCGGTGAGTATGAGAAGTATTACGAGGAGATGTATAAGAACCGATAAACTATCCTTATATATTCAGATATAATCATTTATGCTTGTAGTATAAGTTTTAGGAATGACCGAGTCTTTAAAAAAAAAAACCGTTAAAGGTGTTGCTTGGAGTACATTAGAAAGGTTTTCTGTTGCAGGTGTCAATTTTATTTTTGGTTTGATACTCGCTCGTTTGTTAATGCCGACCGACTATGGTGCAATAGCCATGCTTTCTATTTTTATGGCTATTGCACAGACTTTTATCGACAGCGGATTTTCTAATGCCCTAATTCGTAAACCGGACAGAACAGAAACTGATAATGCTACCGCTTTTTATTTCAATATTGGAGTAGGATTAGCTGCCTATTTTTCACTTTATCTTGCAGCGCCGTATATTGCTCAGTTTTACAAAACTTCCATACTCATCCCATTAACACGAATTATGGGGCTGAACTTGTTACTCAACTCTCTTTGTGTTGTTCAGCAAGCATTATTAACTGCCCGTATTGACTTTAAGACACAGGCTAAAATTTCACTAAGTGCAGCAATTATTTCCGGGCTTGTCGGTATTGCTTTTGCCTATGCCGGATACGGAGTATGGGCTTTAGCTATTCAATCTGTATTGGCTTCTGTAATACGTACTATTTTACTTTGGATATTAGCCAAATGGCGACCGAAAGCAAAATTTTCCAAACAATCATTTCGCAACCTTTTCGGATACGGTTCAAAACTTCTTGCATCAGGGCTTTTAGATACTATATACAACAATCTTTATACCATTGTTATCGGCAAACGTTTTTCAGTAGCTACGTTAGGAGTTTACTCCAGAGCTGATCAATGGGCAAACTTTTTGTCCGTAAATATCACCGGAATTCTACAACGGGTTACGTTTCCCGTACTTAGCACTATTCAAAATGAGGATGAACGTCTTTGTATTGATTATCGTAAATTCCTCCGGATCTCCGGCTTTGTGATTTTCCCGCTGATGATGGGACTGGCTGCAGTTGCTGACCCATTGACACGATTTATCCTCACAGACAAGTGGGCAGATAGCATTCCCTTGCTCCGCATTCTATGCTTTGCATTGATGCTTTATCCCATCCATGCCATTAATTTGAACCTGTTACAAGTCAAAGGTCGTTCCGACCTGTTTTTACGACTTGAAATCTACAAAAAAATACTTGGTGTTGCCACTCTCTGCGTAACCATACCGATGGGTATAACAGCTATGTGTGTTGGACGGGTATTCACTTCGTGGGTTGCACTCGCAATGAATACGCATTACACGGGGAAACTAATTCATTTAGGATTTTTCCAGCAATTGAAAGACTATATACCGACGCTTCTTAACAGTTTTTTCATGGGAGCAATAGTCTATGGTATGACTCTTATAGTTTCCGGTTCAGGCCTGCAATTATTGGCTGGTGTCATTATCGGAGCATCTTATTATATTCTTTCTAACTATCTGTTAAAGACAATGGAATGGAAAGAATTAATATTGATTATTAAACGAAAATAAATTATATCAGTATGAAAACAATTACAGTAACTTCCCCTTTATTACCCGATTTGGAGGAGTTTAACAGCGTTTTAAAGAAAATTTGGGCTGATAAATGGATTACTAACAATGGTAGTTTTCATAAACAACTTGAAAAGGAACTTGCTGCTTATCTCAAAGTTCCTTATATAAGCCTCTTTACCAATGGTACGTTGCCACTGATTACAGCCCTTCAGGCATTACGCATTACCGGTGAAGTCATTACTACGCCTTATAGTTTCGTTGCAACCACTCATTCTCTATGGTGGAACGGAATCAAGCCGGTATTTGTTGACATTGATCCGAAAACCGGCAACCTTGATCCCGAAAAAATCGAAGCGGCCATCACTCCGAAAACCACAGCCATCATGCCGGTTCACGTTTATGGCAAACCTTGTGACACGAAACATATTCAGAAAATTGCCGACAAATACGGATTAAAAGTCATCTACGATGCCGCTCATGCGTTTGGAGTGGAAATCAACGGCGAAAGTATTCTGAATGCCGGTGATATGTCGACACTCAGCTTCCACGCCACAAAAGTATATAATACAATTGAAGGTGGTGCAATGGTGATGCATGACGAACAGACTAAAAAGCGCATCGATTATTTGAAAAACTTTGGTTTTGCAGGTGAAACGACAGTCGTTGCGCCAGGTATTAACAGTAAAATGGATGAAATCCGCTCCGCTTACGGTCTGCTTAATCTTAAGAATGTAGATGCAGCCATCGAAGCCCGCCATCAAGTTGCCATTAAATACCGCGAAGCCTTACGCAATGTAGAAGGTATCACGTTCTTCGATGATATGCCGGGTGTAAAGCACAACTATTCTTATTTCCCCATCTTCGTAGATGAAGAAAAATACGGTATGACCCGCGACGAACTTTATTTCAAAATGAAGGAACATGATGTACTTGGTCGCCGCTATTTCTACCCACTGATTAGCGAATTTTCCACCTATCGCGGTTTGGAAAGCGCAAAACCGGAACTCCTTCCTAACGCTCACAAAATGGCGGATACAGTCATCTGTTTACCTATGCATCATACATTGGGAGAGGAAGATATAGAAAGAATACTGAATCTAATTATAAAATAAAAAGCAATGAGTAAATATAAAATATTAGTAACAGGGGCTTGTGGTGTAACTTCTCGTTCAGTTGTTCGTTCTCTGAATAAAAGTAAAATTTTTGCTGGTCAGTGTGATTTTATCGGTACGGATGTATGCTACAATGAATATGGAATTTATGAAGGATTGTATAAAAAAGTCTATAAAGTTCCTTATTTTAATGATCCAACATATCGGACAATAATGCAGCAAATTATTGATGAAAATCAAATAGAGTATGCTATTCTTATCCCTGAACCGGAAGTTCTTTATTGGAGCGAAAATCCATTTGATGTAAAATTTTTAAAAATACCACCTCTATTTTCAAAACAAGTATTGAGTAAAAAATCTCTTTATGATGCATTATATGGAAAAGATTATATCCCTCAATATCAAATTATATCGCGAAAGGATATGCTAAATTCAGAGAGTAATATAAAACTCCCTTATCCTTTGTGGATTAGAGATTTTGCTGAAGGAACGACTTCTGGTAAGGGCTCTTTGATGGCATCATGTTATGAGGATGTGAAAGCTTGGACTGTTATAAATAAGGGAATTCCTTATTTTATGCTTTCTGAATATCTTCCTGGACGTAATCTTGCATGTTTTACTCTTTTTAGTAAAGGAAAGTTGTTAAAATATGGAGTAGCCCAACGAATAAATTATTTGATGGATAAAGTTGCAGTATCAGGTATTACTGGCAATACAAGCAAGGGAAAATTGTTGAATGATAAAAAGGGGTTAGATGTGGCTCTTGATGCGATATTGTCAATTATAACTAAGACAAGTGAAACAATGAATGGATTAGTTGTTACCGATTTAAAAGAAGATATAAAAGGAAATCCTATAATTACTGAGATAAATATACGGCATGTTGCTTTTACTTCTACTTTTGCTAATGCAGGATTAAATTTTTCTGAATATCAGATGATGATATTGACTGGCCGTGAGAGTGAAATTCCTTCAGAACTAACAATGACATTTCCAAATGATAACATAATGTTACGAGATGTGGATGGAATACCCATTTATATGGAGCATTATAATACAATTCAGATTGGAGAATATTATGGTTGATAACATTAAGAATTCTGTTATTACAAAAATTGCTGATATAGATAATAATTCAACTATTCTAAATTCAAAAGTGGGTGAAATTATATGTGGTTGGGAAAAATTGTCAACCATGTTGTATCTAGCCATGTTGCTGGTACAGCATAGTAATAAGCCTCTTAAATTGTTTTAATAATTCAGACATTTCTCGTATTAGATATTTCGAACAGATTATTACAAAACAATATAAAAAAGAATTTCTATAATCGATGAATAAACAACCGACAGTCAGCATTTGTAGTATTACCTATAACCATGCTCCATACATCCGTCAATGTTTGGATGGTATGCTGATGCAGCAAACAAATTTTACTTTTGAAATCATAATTAATGACGATTGTTCAACAGATGGAACAACTGAGATTATTCGCGAATATGCCGAAAGGTATCCAAAAATTATTAAACCTATATTCCATAGAGAAAACCAATATCAAAAAGGTGTTAGAGGCATGTTTGCGAAATATGTATTTCCCAAAGCCCAAGGTAAATACATTGCTCTCTGTGAAGGCGATGACTATTGGATTGACCCGCTGAAACTGCAAAAGCAGGTAGATTTTCTTGAAACTCATCCCGATTATTCTCTTTGTTTCCACAATGCAATGGTGCACTATGAAGATGGAAAAACCATTGACCATATATTTGCGAAATTACAGACGAAAGAATATGATAGACAGGAATTATTGAAATCATGGCTAGCACCCACAGCTTCATTTGTTTTTGTAAAAGATATTTTATCATCATCTATTTTTCAAAAAGTACAAACTTCGAAAAAATTGATTTATGGAGATCTTCCTCTTATATTGTCTGCATCCTATTGTGGAAAAATTTATGGTTTTTATGATAATATGTCTATTTATCGCATACACAACGGTGGAGCTATGCAAACACATTCTTCTATTCCGATTAAATTATGCATCCATCAAATTGAGTGTCGAAAAATTTTTAAAAAAGATCTTAAAGCCACATTTAACGATAAAATTGGAAGACACGCTTCAATTGCAATTGCCCACTTGCACCACGGTAAAATTAAAACTGCTATAAAACTATGGTGGATTTCATTTATATATGCTCCTATTGATAGTTTAAGATGGAGTATAAAATATTTTTATAACGCTTTAAACAGCAAATAATCAATTCCTATGCGGATACTCTGGTTTTCTGTGACACCATCGTTATTTAATCCTAAATCGAATAGTCATAATGGTGGCGGATGGATTGCATCATTAGAACAAATTGTAAGAAAAGAGCCTACCATAGATTTAGGCGTAGCATTTTGTTTTCCAAATTTAGATTTCAAATACAAATACGAAGGCGTGAGTTACTATCCCATTCCTGCATACCGATGGTCGGGATTGCAACGCCTGTGTGGCAAAGATAATAGAAAGTCCATGATTGCCCACAGCCTGCGTATAATTAAAGATTTCCAACCGGATCTAATTCAAATATTCGGTAGTGAAAATGATTTCGGATTACTCTGCCAACACACGAATATTCCTATTGTCATCCACATGCAGGGTTGTCTGCCTCCCTACTATAATGCTCTGTTTCCTGTGGGAATGAATAAATACGATTTCTATTTCACTAAAGGATTATCATGGCATTTTCGGTGGATGGGGATTCGCTCTGAAACTTCATTTCGGAAACGGGCCGAGCAGGAAATACAAACCATTCAACATTGCCGCTATTTTATGGGTCGAACGGAGTGGGACAAAGGATTGGTTTCACTATTCAACTCCGATGCCACTTATTTTCATTGCGAGGAAGCTTTGCGTGACTCGTTCCTGACAGGAACAAAGCGCTGGACGCTACCAAAAGATAAGAGGGTTCGAATTATCAGCGTGATTTCTAATCCCTGGTACAAGGGGATGGACTTGATTCTGAAAACAGCCAATTTACTGAAACGTTTGACTGCACTTGATTTTGAATGGCATGTTTACGGTGTACGTGATATTCGCTTTTACGAAAATAAATATAACATCCGAGCTAAAGAAGTGAACGTATATATCATGGGAACTGCAATGAAAGATGAGTTAGTAGATGCTCTTTGTAACTCTACTTTATACGTACATCCAAGCTATATTGACAATAGTCCCAATAGTATCTGTGAAGCACAAATGCTTGGATTACCCATTTTGGCAACCAATGTCGGCGGATTATCGTCGATTGTGCGTGACGGAGAAACAGGAATTCTGTTTCCTGCCAATGCTCCATATACGTTGACTAATCTTATCAAGCAGCTTTCGGCTGATTCTGAACGATGTCAATCGCTTAGTAAAGCAGCTATTGCTCTGGCTACGGAACGACATAATCCAGACAATATTCGGAAAACATTATTAAACATATATCAAACCATACTGAAAAATGACTAAACTAATTCTTAAAATAACAGATATATTAGGATGTATGGTTGGTACATTGAGTAAGATATGGCCGTGTAAACTGGATTTTATCTGGTATACATTTTGTCGACATGTCATAACAGCCCGTAATCGACATCGTTTTAAGAACTTTGGCCGTAAATCGTTACTTGCCCCGGGCATTACTCTTTTGTCACCGCAGTATATTTCGATAGGTAGCAATGCTTCCATTATGCATCGTTGCATTCTGGAGACGTGTCCGGATGCTCAACTTCAACCAAATCTCATTATTGGAAATGGAGTTTCAATTGGTGAGTATTCGCACATTACATGTGCCAACAATATAGAAATAGGAGATGGTCTCCTGACAGGACGTTTTGTACTAATTACCGATAACGGACATGGTAGATCGTCAGTTGAAGAAATTGGCTTATCTCCTATTTTGCGACCGGTTCATTCCAATGGACCAATAAAGATTGGGAAAAATGTTTGGATTGGCGATAAAGCTACGATTTTACCTAATGTAACAATAGGTGAAAATGCTATCATTGCCGCTAACGCTGTTGTTACTAAAGATATCCCAGCATATGCTATTGCAGCAGGATGCCCGGCAAAAATTGTAAAGATGATTAAATAAAAGGTTCTAATTAAATTATGAAAGTAATTCCTGTATATCTTCCACAGTTTCACACTATTCCTGAAAATGACGAATGGTGGGGAAAAGGTTTCACTGAATGGGTGAACGTTAAAAATGCAAAACCTTTGTTTGAAGGTCATAACCAACCACGTGTACCTCTTAACAAAAATTACTATGATCTCAGCGACATAGAAACTTTGAAATGGCAATGTAAATTGGCAAAAGACTACGGTATTTATGGCTTTTGCATGTATCATTACTGGTTTAACGGACACCTTTTACTTGAAAAACCAATGGAAATGTTATTGGAGCATCCTGAAATTGACATCAAATACTGCATCTCATGGGCCAACCATGACTGGACAGATGGATGGAAAGCTTCCGATCGTTCTCCTAAAATATTGATAGCGCATGACTTTAATGATGAACAAGATTGGGTAAATCATTTTAATTATATGCTACCATTCTTTAAGGATCCCAGGTATATGTCAGAAAATAATAAACCTTTGATGGTCATTTATATACCTAACCTTATCCATAAACTGAACAAAATGCTCGATCTTTGGACAAGAATGGCAAAGGCAGCCGGTTTTGATGGACTTACTTACATCTACCAAAGTGCAGCTTCAAGTTTCGATTCGTCGTGGGATCGTTCAAGGTTTGATTACGGAGTAGAAATGAATCCCGGTTATGCAAATATGTATTTCCAAACGAAGCGTAATTCAGGGTTATTTCCTAAACTAATGAAATATTCACACGAAATTAAACGTATGTTAGGTATTCGCCGTAGCCTTACTCCACAGTATAAACGTAAAGAAGTAGAAAAAAAAGATTATGATGAATTGTGGAAGAATATTCTACGTCTTCGCCCTTCAATAAATGGGCCCAAAATGATACCTTGCGCTGTAACTGATTGGGATAATACTCCTCGTCATCATAAGAATGGATATGTATATGAAGGTGTTACAGCAGAAAAATTCAGTCGTTATTTTGAACAATTAGTTGATAATACAAAAAAATACTACGATACGGACATGATTTTTATTTTTGCTTGGAATGAATGGGCAGAAGGAGGTTATCTTGAACCTGATAAAAAATACGGCTATAGCTTTTTAGAGGGAATTAAAAGGTGCTTGAATTAGTAAAACGATGTAAATGAAAGTAGAAATACCTCAAATATCAATCGGCAAAATCGTTAATATCCGGTTTTTGGCTACACTATTTGTAGTAGTGATGAGTGTATTTTTCCTACCATTGGAAAGGACTGCTATTAGTCCAGTTAAAGTAGGACTAATGAGCCTTTCAGTATTCATATTTGTTTTTAGAGTTCCTTATATTAGCAAAGCTTTAATATGGGGAATATTATATTGGAGCATATGTCTCTTGTGTGCATTACTCCAGGAATATATTCGTTTTTCTACTGTAGGTTATTTAGGAATGTTTATCATATTCTATATAACTTATTATAACTTGGTTTATTTCGGTGCTTTTACATTTTCATCTTTTATTAAATTATTACAAGGCTTAATTATTGCATATGGAGTAATACTTATTTTGCAACAGATAGCTTTATTGATAGGTTTTCATTCACTACCTCCAATTAATTTAGTCAACCAACAGTTCTTAGCTCTTACTAAATTACCATCCTTGTCAATGGAACCTAGCCATTCTGCACGTATACTTACAGTTTTAATGTTAAGTTATTTGCGTTGTATTGAATTGACAAATAATGGAGTAAAACCCTCTATAAAGACATTATTTAATGTTGAACATCGTTGGGTGACTATCCTTTTTTTATGGGCAATGCTCACAATGGGAAGTGGTACAGCTTTTGTAGGGTTAGGATTACTTTGTCTATATTTTATTCAATGGCGGACATTTATTTATGTAATCCCATTGTTAATTGGATTTCTTTTTTGTGGACAAGCATTGAAATTTGAACAAATGGATAGAGTGTTACGAGTAACGAAAACTACCATTACAGGTAACGCTAAAGAAATACAAGTAGAAGATGGTAGTGCTGCAACTCGTATTATACCGATTATTAATACAATAAAAATAGATTTATCAAATAAACAATCTTGGTTTGGAAATGGAACTTCATCTTATGAAAAGGCCTCGACGGGATGGATGAGAACGACAGATAAAATAGCCATAGTTGAACAATATGGTCTAATAGCCTTTATTGTATCATTAATTTTAGTTTATACTTGTGTGATTCATGATTTTTTCAGTATAGAAACACTTGTATTCTTAATTTTGTTTGGAATGTCCCTGACTAACATTTATTATGTATGGGGAACAATGATGATTTTTACAGCTGTTCGATATTTTCAAATTCAAGATGAAAAGGGAATACTGATAACAAATAACGAACTTTATGAAAGTAATTGATTTAACGCTTGCAATTTGTATATATAATACAGAACTATATATTGTAGAAACACTTCAAAGCGTTATGCAACAAACAATGCAAGATTTTTATTTGTTGATTGTAAATGATTGCAGTACAGACGAAAGCGTAAAAATAGTAAAACAATTTTTTACAGAACATTCACGACAATATGAATTAGTGGACCTAAAAAAAAATCAAGGAATTTGTTATGCTCGCCATTTTGCCGAACGATATGCTACAACAACTTACATGATGTTTTTGGATGCTGATGATATCTTGAAACCAACTGCTATTGAAACGATGTATAAAAAAATAATATCTGACAATGACCTCATGGCAGTTGGTTGTTATTTGGAATATATCAATGAAAAAGGAGAAAAAATAGGAGGTGGATTATTCTTAGGCGAAATAACCAAAGAAAGGTTTTACGAAAAAGCAAAAAACAAAAAACTAATATTTATGCAACCTACTGCCATCTACGATCGTAAATTGGCATTGTCAGTTGGAGGTTACCATATCGACGGATTTCCAGAAGGAAAACCTCGCTATCAAGACTATTGTGAAGATCTTGACCTTTGGACGCGTATGAGTGACCTTTATAATAATGGCAAAGCCATAGTAGTTGTACCGAAAGTACTTTGTAGTTATCGCAAAGGGGGAGGATTGTCGTCATCAACATTTAACATGATTGTCAAAATGCACTATACAAAAACAAACCTTTTGCGACGTAGAAATGGAGAAAAAGAACTTACTTTTATAGAATTTTACAACAATCTTTCTACCACGGAATTGAGGAAATATAAACGTGATGCAAAAGCTGCTGATACTTTACGTAATGGCGTGTTTTATCTAAAACAAAAAAAATTTTTAAAGGCTATGAAACTGATACTACAATCAATATGCTACAAGCCATCTTATATATTCGATAAACTGAAACATAATTTTAAAATTTCAATACAATGAATCCGCTTATAAAGATTTTTCAATTACTGAATGCTTCTGCAGAGTATGCAGTTCTTCGTAATTATGAATCATTACCTTATACTATGGGCAGAGATATAGATCTTATTATTAACCGAAAAGATTTTCAGTTAATAAAAAATCAGATAACTGTTATATTTTTTCAACATGGATACAACTTGTTTCAATATTATAAGGGGAATGAAATGTATTCGATGGTTTTTGTTGAGACAAAGCAACCTTATAATTTTATTTCATTTGACTTTCTATTTTCCATTTATGTAAAAGATACAATTTTATTAACAAGTAAAGAAGTTCTAAAGACAAAAGTGTTTAATGGAGAAATATATCATGTAAGAAGGGATATGGAATATCTCACTAAATATATCTACAACATAATTCTTAAAACGCCTTATCCAGAAAAATATAAGCATATAGAGCAAGAAGCCTATGCCTTATACGGCAAAGAAATAAATAATGTGTTGAACAAATTAGGATTAGATCAACATTGTTCTTTAAAAAAAATAAAGTTTCGTCTGTATAAACAACATTCATTACGAATGTTATTTGCTTATCTTCGTTATTTAATAGCTACTATTTCTAATTTTATATTTCCTCAAGGTATATCATTTAGCTTCACAGGTCCAGATGGTGTAGGTAAAACAACAATTATCAATCAAATTACTGAAATCCTCAATAAACTATACAAATCTGTTCCAATTTTTCATTTCCGACCATTTATCATTGGCAATCTTGGTGAAGTGGCATATAGTGCAGGTTTAAAAAAAGAAGTAGACCGTGATTATAGTAACCCACATCGGGGTGAGAAAACTGGAATTGTAAATTCTTTGCTTCGATTGCTCTATTATTCACTAGACTATATTATTGGATATCAAATAAAAGTAAATATCCCAATTTTTAAAAGAAATATTGTGATTTTCGACCGTTACTACACAGACATCATTTGTGATAGTCGCAGAAGTCGGATTTACCTGAACTACAAATTTCTGTATGGATTTGGCAAATTATTTATTCCATCCTTGGACTATAATATCTTACTAACTGCTGGAACTGATACGATCTTGGCACGTAAACGAGAATTGGATGAGGAAGGAATTCGACTGATTAATAAAAAAATAAATTACCTCGCAAATAAAAAAGGATATAAAAAGATTTTGAACGAGCGGACTCCGGAGGAGGCTGTTACGGAGATACTGAACTACATTCTTGAAAAACAGCATAATAAGAATTTGCGGAGATTGAAATAATGGCAAAACAAAAAATATTTGTCTCTGCTTATGCCTGTGAGCCGGGCTTGGGTAGTGAAATAGGTGTGGGCTGGCATTGGGTTTTGGAAATGTCGAAATATTTTGACCTATGGGTATTGACACGTGAAAGTAATCGCCATACCATTGAGCCGTGGATAACGGAGCATCCAGAATATAGTTGTATCCACTTCCTTTATTATGACTGGCCGAAATGGGCACGGTTCTGGAAAAAAGGATTGCGGGGTGTGCGCACATATTATAATATTTGGCAGACTTGTACAAACGCTATTGTGAGGCAAACGATGCAAAAAAATGATATTCATGTTTTTCATCATTTAACGTACGGTAACATGCTTTGGAAAGTCAGCAGCTATGGACAAAAGCAATTTTTTATTTGGGGACCTGTGGGCGGATTAGAAACTATATCTGAAGAATTTACTTGCTACTATGACCGCAAATGGAAACTTATCGAACATGTCCGCAGATTGGCTGTCAAAATGTTACCATTAAATTTAGGTTTTCAGAAAAGGTGTAAAAATGCAGATCTAATTCTGTGTAAAACAGATATTACTAAAAATCTAATTTCAGAAAAATATAGGAATAAGGCTGTTTTACAAACCGATGTAGCAGTAGACCGGCAGTTTAATGTAGAAAATATGTTAGACAATTCTGACAAAGAAGAACTGAACATCATAACAGTGGGAAGATTGGATGCATGGCGAGGATTTGATCTTTGCATTGAGTCTGTAGCCAAAGCGTCAAAAAAACTTTCCTATGTACATTTGACCATAGTAGGGGATGGTTCTGATAAAGCACGTCTTGTTGAGTTGACAAATAAATTGGGGATGAATGATAAAATATCATTTACAGGAAAAGTGTCGATCTCTCAATATAAAGAACTAATCAGCAATGCGGATGTCGTTATGAATGCTTCGCTGAAAGAGGGGGCAGTTACGGTGTCGTTTGATAGTATGGCTTTAGGCAAACCTCTTATTTGTTTAGATACAACCGGGTATACACGGTACTTTAATCCGGAATATGCCATTTTAATTCCAATACATAATCGCAAACAGGTTATTGATGATTTAACTGATGGAATCATTAAGTTAGCTGATCGTAATTTACGAAAACAAATGGGCCACAAAGCGCTAATTGTAGGTCCTCAATTCTCTTGGGCTAAGCGAGGAGAGGAGATCTGTGACTTGTTTTCGGAAAAGATTAAGATAAAATGTTGATAGATGAAATTCTAACTGATAGAGGTGATTCTTTTTACCATATCTCAAATACCGGTGGGAAAGTCTGGTTAATGCCAGAAAAAAATATGCGGGTGGCGATGAACTTATACCAGCCGAGCGGCATCAAAGGAAAATTGCTTAAAGCGTTTTTTCCTTTGGTGCATCCTGTAGGTTTTGTTCAAAAAGTTGTGAACGTCGAAAAGAAAAAGTGCGCTTTAAGAAGTGAATTATATGATTTGCTGTGTAAGCTATTTCGCAATTCAGATTTGGAGTTCTCTGTATTTTGCGGTACTCCTTGTGTTCACCAGAAAATAACGATTCAGTTATCTGTCGGAAAGAAGATTTTAGGATATTGCAAAGTCTCTGATTCCGAAGAAATTGCAAGTCTATTTATCGAAGAAAGTAAGGTTCTCGAACAACTGAAGAATCAAGGTATAAAAGGTATTCCTCAATGCCTTCATTGTGGAAAGATCAATGAGGATATTTATATTTTTGTTCAGGATACCGTTAAAACGCAAAAATCTCAAGTTCTGCATAAGTGGGGGGCGATTCATGATAATTTTCTAAAAGAAATGGAAGCCCGTACTAAGCGAATAGTTGATTTTGAAAAGAGTGATTATTATCGAACCTTATTGGATCTTCAAACTCATACGGAATGGCTTCCTCGAATCATTGACAAGCTGTTGATTGAAAATACATTAAATGCAATTTTTGAAAAATATAGCAGAAAACCGATTGCTTTTTGCGCATATCATGCCGATTTCACTCCATGGAATATGTTTGTTGAAAAAAACGAACTATTTGTTTTTGATTGGGAATATGCTCGAATGCTTTATCCTCCAATGTTGGACAAATATCATTATTTCACTCAGACAGCCATATTTGAAAAGCATTGGGATGCAAAAGAGATAATCAAATATATATCATCTCCTGAAGCGCAATGGGTTGACAAGGAAAGTTATATTCTTTATCTGTTGGATATAATTTCACGTTTTACAATCCGTGAAAAAGGAAATATTGATGAGAATATGGAGGAATCTTTCATAATATGGTTTGAAATTCTCGAATATCTACAAAAATGAAACATATTGTTTGTTTTCACCTTTTCAATGATTATAGCGGTAGCCCTAAAGTGCTGAAGATGGTATTACAGGGAATACTGGATAAAGGGTATAGAGTAGATTTGATAACCTCAAAGGGGGGAGTTTTGGATGAACTTACCGGACATGCAAATTTGAGAAGAGTGTCGTATGGTTATCATTTTTCTGCTAATCCGGTAATAACTATGTCTCGGTATTTGGGTGTTCAGTTATATACTTTTTTTATAGCTTTTCGTTATTTATTTCAAAAACAGACCGTATTTTATATTAACACATTGCTTCCGGTAGGTCCTGCATTGGCAGGGCGCATGATGGGGAAAAAAGTAATATATCATTATCATGAAAACGCTTTTGTCAAGGGGGCTTTTTATAAAATTTTGGCAACTCTGATGCAAAAGCTGGCACACAAAATTATTTGTGTGTCGCAATATCAAAGATCATTTTTGGGTAGAAAAAGAGGGGTATGTGTTATTCCGAATGCTTTGTCTAAGGAGTTTACAAACCGATTGCATCCGGATGCGGAAGCCGCATTCGGACGACAGACTGTCTTAATGCTCTCATCATTAAAAGAATATAAAGGTACACGGGAATTTATCGAATTGGCTAACAGGTTGCCACAATATAAATTTGTATTAGTTATTAATGATGTCCAAGAAAATATTGATTCTTTTTTATATAAATATAATATTTTTTGTTCCCAAAATTTAATTATATATCCCCGTCAAAATAATGTGGCCTCATTTTATAATAAGGCTACAATTGTATTGAATCTTTCTGACAAACATCGGTTTGTCGAGACATTTGGTTTGACTGCATTAGAGGCCATGAGTGCCGGACTTCCCGTGATTGTACCGACAGAAGGCGGAATTGCCGAAATGGTAACAGATGGAGAGAACGGGTATAAAATAGATGTGCAGGATTTGAATAAAATTGTCGAATATATTCATCTGCTTTTATCTGATCAAGAGTTATATAATAAACTGTCGAATAATGCTTCTGCTTATTCTCGAAATTTCAATATCGATAAAATGACCGAATCTATTTTATCATTATTCGACTAATTTCTTTACAGATACTTTTTCTATATACGGGGTATGGCAAGGTCTTACTCTCGTGTTTCTGACGTTTTTTTGAGAGTGTTATTAAATACTCCGAATCACCATATTACCCTACCACACTGACGTATGAAACAGTGATGAGAAACTTGCCATTATTCCCCGAAAAATGGCCACGCTTGAGTACCGGTTTAAAATAAAATATTTAGAGCTATTTTTTGAACTTGCTTTTCGTTTCTTGCGTGTCATGTACTTTGTTATGCTCCTTATCGGAACAAAAAATATGCTCGAAAGCTACTCTTAAAAAGAGGCTGTTCAAAATTTAAACAGAATATAAATCTTATAGATTTTCAACACTTTACGTTTTATGAAAAATGTTGCAATCGTGGGCACTCAGGGTGTTCCCGCGAGATATGGCGGTTTTGAGACTTTGGTAGAGAACATCATTGGGAAAAATTGTCCTCTTGAAGTGCAATATACGGTATTTTGCAGTAGTAAAGACTTTAAAAAAGAAGAGCGTTTATTGTCTTATAAAGGTGCTTTTTTGAAATATGTCCCGTTACATGCGAATGGTTTCCAGAGTACTCCGTATGATATTTGGTCTTTGTTGAAAGTGATGCGGGGATATGACGTGATTGTCATATTAGGTGTATCGGGGTGTATATTTTTACCGGTATTTCGCTTGTTTTGCCGAAAACGCTTGGTTATAAATATTGACGGATTAGAGCACCGGCGGGCAAAATGGGGAAAATTTGCCCGTTGGTTTCTGAGATTTTCCGAGGCTATGGCTGTTCGTTTTGCGGATGTGATCGTTGCGGATAATAAAGGTATTCAAGATTATGTTCTTGATGTTTACGGAAAAGATTCTGTATTGATCGCTTACGGAGGGGATCATGTGAAACGGTCGGTCGGAGAGGAGAGACAACGTGCGATATTGGACCTTTATGGGTTGAAAAGAAAAGAGTATTCGTTCACGGTGTGCCGTATCGAGCCGGAAAACAATTGCCATATTACTTTGGAGGCTTTTGCGAAAAGCGGTGATGTGTTGGTTTTTATCGGTAACTGGGATAAGAGTGCATACGGGCAAGAACTGAAACGAAAATATAGCGGGGTCGGGAATATTCAATTGATCGATCCGGTCTATGATCTTGATGTTTTGTATGTATTGAGGAATAATTGCCGCTTTTATATTCATGGACATAGTGCCGGAGGTACGAATCCTTCATTAGTGGAGGCTATGTTTTTCAATTGTCCGATTTTGGCTTATGATGTCATATATAATCGAGAAACGACCGAAAATAAGGCTTTTTATTTTCGGGATGCAGAGCAACTGATTGCTCTTTTAAGAAACGACAATGCTTCATTGTTAGAGAAGTCTGCAAAAGATATGTCTGAAATTGCAAATCGCCGTTATCTGTGGGAAGTGGTATCGAGGCAATATCTGGAACAGTTTGATCTTGTATCGGTTAAAGCCGGCCGATAATTTAGGCAGGCTTGAAAAACAGGGGAGGGAAACATATAGTTTCTCTGCCCTGTTTTTCAAGCTTTGTTTTTTATAATTTTACGGTTACTTTTTTGCCCTTTTTACTTTCATTGTGCATTCTGTCTACTGCGGTTATAACGTAAGTATATTTTTCTGTTCCTTTTTGATAGGGTAGTAAATACCCGGTTTCTCGTGTTGTCGTAACAAGATTTCTTCCGTTCGACAAATCAATAGGTTCACCTTCAGCGAATCGGTAGATACAGAAATAAACCTGCTTCTGCATTTCATCTTTTGTGTTTTTACGTTTCCATTCCAAGACATAGCCTTGCGGTATCCAACGGGCTTTCAAGCTTTTCACTTCTGCCGGACATTTATCATCGATAAATGTGTATGCCGGTATTATTGCGGGAAAAGCGAAGTGGTCGTATTTCAGGGCGTTGCCTATATTTCCGTAATTTTCTAACAGAGGATGCGCCGGCCAGAAACAATTGCCGGAGATGTTGTCCAGATAACGGCTCAATTGTATTTTATGATTTAGTTGCGAATATTTCGGATTTACGTCCGCTGCGTTCATCGTTCGTTTTACGTCTTGTCCGATATAGAGATGCCGTCCGTTACTATGACGATTCCACCAATAAATAAGGGTTTCGTAACAAGCTGCTTTATGCCCTATTTCCCAATATAATTGAGGCATCATATAATCGACCCATCCGTTACGAGTCCACATCAGTACATCTGCATACAAGTCGTCATAATTTTGTAACCCGTTCGTATCGCTACCGTTCGTGTCATTTTTTTTATTTCGATATATTCCGAACGGACTGATTCCGAACCGGACCCAAGGTTTCCGTTGCGAAATGGTCTGATGAAGTTCTTGAATCAAAAAATTTACGTTATTCCGACGCCAATCAGATAGGCTCAGTCCGTTTCCGTATCGAGCGAAACTCTTTTGGTCGGGAAATTCTTTTCCTGCAATGGGATAGGGGTAGAAGTAATCATCCATGTGTATTGCATCTATGTCATAACGAGATACGATATCATCTACTACTTGACAGATAAATTTACGGGATTCGGGCAATCCCGGATCGAAATAAAGCTGATTACCATAAGTTACGAACCATTCGGGGTGTTTATGATAAATGTGTCCGGGCGCTAATTGTTCGTTCAGATTACTTTTTACGCGATACGGATTGAGCCATGCGTGAAATTCCATATTCCGTTCATGACAAGCTTCGATGAGATATTGCATCGGATCCCATACCGGAGTCGGTGCTATGCCTTGTGTCCCGGTAAAAAAACGACTCCATGGTTCTAATGATGATCGATAAAACGCGTCTGCTTGAGGTCTTACTTGAAAAATGACGGCATTTATACCCATTTGTTGCAAGCCGTCAAGCATTGCTGTAAGATATGTCTGCATGGTAGCTTTATCCATGTTCTGGTATTGAGACTGATGAACAGTCTGTATCCATGCACCCCGGAATTCCCGTTTGGGAGACTGTTGGCTTTTTAATGGAAAAGCAAATAGTAAAATTGCTAATGTGATAAAGTAGAACCGAAATTTCATAATGAGTGTCTTATTAATATTCGACAAAAATAGAAAAACTTCTTGTGAAATTTGCTCTTTTGTCTCTTTCTGTCTCGAATATTTTGTACTTTTGTGTCGCATTTTGGAGATTTTTGTCTCTTTTGTTCTGTATAAAAATAAAAAAACAAGAAATTACGAAATAGAATGGAAATTGCAACGAAGTACAATCCTGCCGAAGTTGAAGAAAAGTGGTATGAGTATTGGCTTAAAAACGGATATTTCAAGTCGAAACCCGATGGCCGTGAACCTTATACGATAGTCATACCTCCGCCAAATGTTACGGGTGTGTTGCACATGGGGCACATGCTGAACAATACGATTCAGGATATTTTGATTCGTCGTGCCCGTATGACCGGAAAGAATGCTTGTTGGGTTCCGGGTACCGATCATGCTTCTATCGCAACCGAAGCGAAGGTCGTGAACAAATTGGCAGCTCAGGGAATTAAGAAAACTGATCTTACACGAGAAGAATTTCTGAAACATGCATGGGAATGGACAGAAACTCACGGAGGAATTATTTTGCAGCAACTCCGTAAGTTAGGTGCTTCTTGTGATTGGGACAGAACGGCTTTTACTATGGATGAGCTTCGTAGTGAAAGTGTCTTGAAAGTTTTTGTCGATTTATATAATAAAGGACTTATCTATCGGGGTGTCCGTATGGTAAATTGGGATCCGAAGGCTTTGACTGCTCTATCCGATGAAGAAGTCGTTTATAAAGAAGAACACGGAAAGTTATATTATTTACGCTATAAGATTGAGGGTGAGGACGGATATGCCGTAGTCGCAACGACCCGTCCTGAGACGATTATGGGAGATACGGCTATGTGTATCAATCCGAATGATCCCAAAAATCAGCATTTAAAAGGGAAGAAAGTTATTGTTCCGTTGGTAAACCGGGTAATTCCGGTCATCGAAGATGATTATGTCGATATCGAATTCGGTACGGGTTGCCTGAAAGTCACTCCGGCACATGATGTCAACGACTATATGCTGGGCGAAAAGTATAATCTGCCGAGTATCGATATTTTTAACGATAACGGTACGATAAGCGATGCTGCCGGAATGTATGTCGGTATGGACAGATTCGATGTCCGTGTTCAAATAGAAAAAGATCTGGAAGCTGCGGGCCTGTTGGAAAAAACGGAGGCTTATACTAATAAAGTCGGGCATTCGGAACGTACGAATGTTGTGATAGAGCCTAAACTTTCTATGCAATGGTTTTTAAAAATGACTGATCTTGCTAAACCTGCGTTAGAGGCTGTAATGAATGACGATATAAAGTTTTATCCGGCAAAATACAAAAATACATACCGCTATTGGATGGAAAATGTTAAGGACTGGTGTATTTCCCGTCAGCTTTGGTGGGGACATCAAATCCCTGCATATTATCTTCCCGAAGGTGGGTATGTCGTAGCAGCAACTAAAGAGGAAGCTTTGGAACTGGCTCGTAATAAGACGGGTAATTCTGCCTTACAAACGGAAGATTTACGACAAGATGAAGATTGTCTCGATACCTGGTTTTCTTCTTGGTTGTGGCCTATATCGCTGTTCGACGGTATTAATCATCCAGGAAATGAAGAACTGAATTACTATTATCCAACCAGTGACTTGGTTACAGCTCCCGATATTATTTTCTTTTGGGTAGCCCGTATGATTATCGCCGGCTATGAGTATCAGAAAGAGATGCCGTTTAAGAATGTCTATTTTACCGGAATTGTCCGTGATAAATTAGGCCGTAAAATGTCTAAGTCGTTAGGTAATTCCCCCGATCCGTTAGAATTGATCGATAGGTACGGGGCTGACGGGGTTCGTATGGGAATGATGCTTTCTGCTCCGGCCGGAAATGATATTTTATTTGATGATACATTGTGTGAACAAGGACGTAATTTCAATAATAAGATATGGAACGCATTCCGGTTGGTAAAAGGATGGTCGGTAGATTCGTCTATAGATCAGCCTGAGTCAGCCAAGATTGCAGTAAGGTGGTTTGATGCTATGCTGAAAAAAGCAAGTATCGAGATTGCAGACTTGTTCTCTAAATATCGTCTTTCGGAAGCGTTGATGGTGGTATATAAATTGTTTTGGGATGAATTTTCTTCATGGTATTTGGAGATGATCAAACCCGGATATCAACAGCCGATAGATGCTACGACATACGAAAAGACTTTGTCGTTTTTTGATGATCTATTGAAACTTCTGCATCCGTTTATGCCTTTTATTACAGAAGAACTTTGGCAGCACATTTGTGACCGTAAAGAGGGGGAAAGTATCATGATCGCTCAATTACCGGGAGTAGAGACTTATGATGAAGCTCTATTGGCACAAATCGAGACGGCAAAAGAGATTATTTCAGGAGTGCGTTCGATTCGTCTTCAAAAGAATATCCCGAATAAGGATACGTTAGAATTACAAGTTATCGGACAGCACAATTCGGGGAATGATGCGGTAATTTCTAAACTTGCTAATTTGTCGGCTATTTTGTCGGTTAATGAAAAAGATGCTACAGCAGCTTCGTTTTTGGTGGGCACAACCGAGTATGCCGTTCCGTTAGGAAATAATATCGATGTAGAAGCCGAATTGAAAAAGCAAGAAGAGGAACTGAAATATTTACGAGGTTTTCTAAAATCGGTCATTGCTAAATTAAGTAACGAGCGTTTTGTGAATAATGCTCCGGCACAGGTTGTTGAAATGGAGCGGAAAAAACAGTCCGATGCAGAAAGTAAAATAAAATCTTTAGAGGAAAGTATTGCCGCATTGAAGAAATAAAGAGGTCTAATACTTATATAATTGATTATATAAAAAACGCCAATAATTTTTTAATAAATCATTGGCGTTTTTTATTGCTTCATAAAATAATTATTGTGAAGACTGTGTTATTCAAAAATACGTTTTACGGGACATTCTGGTAAAAGGTAAGGACGCAATACGGAGTATGGTAGGGTAATTCGTGTTTGACCTAAATAATAAGGTGCGATATCATACGGATTATATAACCACGTGATTCCATTTTTTTCCGCATAGAAATTATCGGTAGCGACAATGTTTTCAGGACTATAATCTTTCTTGCTTAATTCATTGATATTTGTTAATTTAAGATCGATTGCCAATTGTTTTCGTAATAACTCATCTATTGTTGCTCTATTTTTTTCACTAATAAGATCATTCAAAAGAAGGCTCTTACCTTTTTGTAAATCAAAAGTTTGATATGTAGTTGTATAAATGCCGTGTGCCCCACCGGTAAACATATAAGTCGATAATTCGTAGCTCCATATATCGTGATTATTATAAAGAGAGCGGCTACCTACAGATAATTCATAATTCATCCATACACCGATGTCTTTTTTAGAATGGCTATATTGAGACATATCTTTTTTATAAGTGTCTATATAATTCTGCATGTATTTTTCTGCAGCTAATTTAGGAGCGAAACTCTCATATTCTTCTCCGAAAATACTCTTCACAAAATATTTTTGTATCTGTTTTAATTTTATATTGTTAGGATAATTATCCGGATAAATCATGTCGATAGAGAACGTACAGGCCGGCATTGTCGTGTCATTATTGATATGATATTTTTTCTCATTTTCATAAAGAGCAAAAGATAATGTATCTATTCCTTTTATAGAAATAGCCGTGTCGGTCAATTCCGTTTGCTGATCCGAGTCAGTTTTGTCTGGATGATTTTTTTTCTGCTTACAAGAGTTTATACATAAAAGGAGAAAGCAGAATCCGAATAAAAGAATAAATCTATTTTTCATATTTGGATGATTTAGTTGACATATTTACAAATATATAAAAATTTCTGATTTATATTTTGTTTGAAATAAAAAGTTTTGTGCGTACGCTATAAAGAAAAACCGTTTAATTTCGTTATTAGTTCATTTTTTCCCTTTGTAATAGCGGCCTTTTTTCTGTGTTTTCTTCCCATATTGAATTGCCGTTTGCGGGCATCTGTGAATACATGCTAGACAAAGAATACAATGGTGCTGCCACTTCGGTTTTTTATCGACTTTTATATTTCCAACAGGGCATTTTTGTTCACACAACCTGCAACCGTTACATAAGTCTGTGGCATAAAAATCTTTATCCGATATTTGATATTTATTGAATAATGGCCATATAATTCGAGTTTTAAAGAAAGGGAAATGCCCTTGTTTACAATCGAATAAGCCTGATCTGTTATTACTTATCCATGAATTTATCTGTTCCATTCTAGGTATAGCTTCTCTTAATTTTTTGTCTGTCAAAACTGGAGAATCTACATCAAACCCTTTCATTAATATATAATTATTTGGCATTATAACAGAGAATCCACTGTTACAAGTAATTCCTTTGGCCAATAATGCTTTCACAAAGATGTTTTTGCTTAGCCCGATATCATCACCACAAGTACAAACAAAAAAAACATAGTTATTATACTTTATTTCTAATTGTATGAGCTTAATGAAATCGAGAATGAGTTTAGGCGGGCCCCAAGAATATATGGGAAATACGAACCCTATTTTTTCTTTTTTCGAGACTTGATAATAAAATTCTTTTTTTTGCATAACTTCGGGAATAAAACATATTGTTTCATTTTGTGCTTTTGCTACTTCTTTTGCAACCCATTCAGAATTTCCCGTTCCCGAAAAATAAAATATCATATTGAAAATTTTTGTGATCACAAAGGTAAGTTATTCTTTCATTTGCTGAAATCAGAAACGGTGAATTATCGTCTTTTTAATGTAAAACAGTCTATATCTGGAGCCCAGCAATAGGGACTGCCTATGCGAATTGTATTTTCCCCACGATTTAATTGTACAGAAAGAGTAATAGTCATAATTCCCTTTGAGCTATCGGTTTCTAAATTTTTAAAGAAATAAGACTTTCCGTTTATATTGACTTCTAATTTGCGGTTCTTTTCAGGCAAATAAAAAATCTTCATTTCATATGCACCCCCTTTTTTACTGTAAACATTATCCCATTCAGCATAATTTTCAGAGCTCCCGCCAATAAAGCTAACGGTCATTTTTCCGGATGCCTTTTCACATGGAGCATAGCGGATACTTTTAGAACGAGTACCCAGATCATCATAACATGGAAGATAAGCCCATTCAGCTTCGTAAAGCGATGATTCCAGACGCTTTTCCGCCTCTATACGAAAAAATTTTGCACTATGAGGAGGTAACTCATATTCTAAATATTCTTTATTTGTATCAATAGTCTTATGTTCTATTAAATCTCGGACTTTTATTGTTCCACCTAACTCCAAACATGCAGTGGGTACAGAAAACGAACAAATCGAGTCTGATGGATTATATAAAGCCATAGCTCTGGCTTTACCTCGTTTTTGTTCAATATCTTTGACTAATACATATCCATTTTTTTCGTGTTGAACTACATAAGCTTGAAGACCTAACGAATCTTGATTGATAGCTATTAGTTCTTTGTTTTTCAGTAATTCTAAAGATTTATCCGGAATAGTAGTTAAATCGCAACCGATAAGTAAGGGCGAACTCATGATACACCACATACCGAAATGAACTTCTTCCTCTTCAGGTTTTAGACCTCTTCCTATTTCCAGCATATCCATATCATTATAATGACCATTTCGTGCATAGGCTGATAAATAAAGGTTCTTATTTATTATATGTTTGATAGATGCCCACTCTGGAGTAATATCGGCACTTATTCTCCATGAAGTTGCGATATCTTCAGCCCATGTGCCGGGGAAAGCCCAACGGCAAATATTCAATGATATTTTATGGTTACAAACATCATTGAAAGCTCGATAAATTTCAGTATATCTCTTTTGTTCATCTAATGCTAATTCCTGTCCGGCACCACAATAGTCTATTTTGATAAAATCAACCCCCCATTTGTTAAAAAAGAGGTCTGCATCTTGTTTCTCGTGCCCATATAGCCCGACTCCTATTCCATTTGGATCGTTGTCCCAAATCGAACCGCAAGTATTACTTCCTGCATCAGAATAAATGCCAGCTTTTAGACCTTTATCATGTATATATTTAACGATGTTTTCCAATCCGTTGGGGAAACGCTTGGGATGAGTATGAAGTATTCCCGATTCATCACGCCATCCGAAAAAACCGTCATCGATATTTATATATCGATATCCAACGGTTTTCAGACCTCTATCAATAATTGCATCAGCTTGTTTTTTTATAAGTTGTTCATTGATGTTTATACGATAAGTATTCCAAAGAACTCCATCCCATAATAGGAGGTGTAAATCTATTATTTTGAGCTTTACCTGTCATTGCAACATAGCATAAAACTATGATGAATAAGTATTGTGCATTCTTCATCTTACTAAATATTTAAGGTTTATATACAAAAGTAAAAATAAATGCTGAAAGATCATATTGTACGGCGTGATTTTAGAAAAATTTGATGATTCTGAAAAACTTCATAAAAATATATTCTCCATATTCCTATGAAGGAGCTTTTATAATATCTGAAGTTTATTTACTTTTGTTCCAAAAGAAACAAATTATGGTAAAAGTAGGAAGGTATAATGCCTTAAAGGTTATAAAAACTGTAGATTTCGGTGTGTATTTAGATGGAGAAGATAAAGGCGAGATATTACTTCCTGCTCGATATATACCTGAAAATTGTCGTATAGGAGACATAATAGATGTTTTTATCTATTTTGATTCAGAAGATCGAATTATTGCTACTACAGAAAAACCTTATATTCAAGTTGGAGAGTTTGCATATTTAAAAGTGAAATCGACAAATAGGGTCGGTGCATTTTTGGATTGGGGGTTAATGAAAGATCTGTTAGTTCCTTTCCGTGAACAACGAGTCAATATGAAACAGGGATATTATTATACTGTTTATGCTTATCTTGATCATGAGAGTGGACGTATCGTTGCTTCAGCTAAACTGAATAAATTTTTGAATAATCTTCCGATCGATTATGAAATAAATCAGGAAGTTGATTTATTGGTAGTACAAGAAACCGAGATAGGATATAAGGTTATTATCAATAATACGCATTGGGGCATGGTTTATTACAATGAGATATTTTGCAATATAGAAAAGGGAGATCATATAAAAGGATATATAAAACATATCCGTGAAGATGAAAAAATCGATGTCGTTTTGCAACCGGTAGGGTATGAAAAGATAGATACGTTATCTTCTGAAATTCTTCGATCTTTACACGAAAATGAAGGTTATATGCCTCTTTCTGATAAATCTTCTGCCGAGCAGATTGCCGAGCACTTTTCTTGTAGCAAGAAAAATTTCAAAAAAGCGATAGGTGCATTATACAAGCAAAGATTGATTCTGATTCTTGAGAATGGAATAAGACTGAATGAAAAGTAGTCTTTCCTCTTTTCATTTTTTTGTAAAATTCGTTCTTCAAAACTTTTTTTCGACTATATTGTTTTAATGAGTGTAAAGTTAATATCGGGAAGAGGATATTAACCGACAATAAGTCTAATAAAATAAAAGAAGTTATGAAGCGAGTTTTATTAATTGTGGCACTAGTCCTGGGAAGCACAGTGCTATTTGCTCAGAAGTATAACAAAAATGAAGTGAAACAACTGCAAAGTTTTTTGCAGCAGAAATCTGCTAAAGGAGATTCCAATGCCGATCGGTTGGAAATCGTAAGTATTAATACTCCGGCAGCATGGAAAGGTGTTACTTGGAATAACGGTAGAGTGGTTTCTATAGATTGGCAAGATAAAGATTTAGCGGGAGACATAAATTTGAATGGTTTTTCAGCTATGCAGAAAGTGAACCTTTCTCGAAATAAGATTACGGTAGTCGATGCTACGAACTGTTCAGCTCTTACAGATATGAATGTCAGCCGTAATAAATTGTCAGAACTTGATTTAACCGGTTGTATTGCGTTGGTCAAGCTTGATTGTTATAAAAATCGTCTCACGGAAATCGACCTTTCTACATCTCCGCAATTGAAAAATTTAAATTGTTCTAATAATCTTTTTGTTGAATTCAATATTCAGGGTTCATCTGCTTTAGAATCCCTTAATGTTCAAGGGTGTCACTTAGAATCTCTTAATGTTGATAGTTGTGCTAATTTGAAAAATCTCTATTGCGGATATAATCGCTTGACGAATTTAAATCTGTTCGGGACAGTTAATTTGCAAAACTTGAATATGGATGATAATAATATCCGTACAATGATTATGTCAAAACAACCGAATCTTTTTACTCTATTTTGTAGTGATAACAATATGGTAACACTTGATGTTCTGAATTGTGATGCTCTTACTGATTTGGTTTGTTCATATAATAACCTTACCCGGTTAAATCTTAACGGAACGGACAAACTTACTTTTGTCGATTGTTCTTATAATGATTTGACAACACTTGATTTAAGCAATCGCTATCTGTTACAACGGGTATTATGTAATCAAAATCAGTTGACCATGCTGGATGTTTCATTTTGCCCGAATTTGGTATATATTAATTGCCGATTTAACCAACTCATAGATCTGCGTACGATAGGGGATAACAATCTACGTATGATCGCTTGTCAATGGAATTACTAATAATTGTGGTTATATTTGTTTCGGAAACACCTATAAGTAAATCTACTTATAGGTGTTTCCGATTTTTTATTAATCGTATTTTTTCTTTAGCTTTTCTTTCGGTAAGCAAAGATGTATTAAATACTTTATTCACAATACAATAAAATAGGATAATCTGATGAGATATTTTTATAAAATTTAATCAGGCTCGAAAAGACTCTTAGTTTTTTTATAAGAAATGAATATTCCTCACATGAAATAAATTTGTATGTTTGTAGAAAAGCTATTCATAAACCTTGATATTTATGCATTATTGGTTAAATACTATAAGTTTACTTTTTATTTTATTGTTTACTTCATGTGCGACAGCTGTTTATGTCCCACTCGAAATATTACGTCCATCGGAAACGATATTGCCAGATTCTCTTCGGACGTTAGCCATAGTAATCAATACCCCCGAACGTACACCGGTAGAAGATGAAGGTGAAATTATTGACGCTTATAATGAGCGTCAACGGTTGCAGATAAAAAGAGGAAATCTTATTCCGCATTTTGTAAAAAGCGTATCATCTTCTTTAAAGCAAGCTTCTGGTAAGACTCTATCTGTAGTTTCGATGCAGAATGATCCTATGACAGAATATATTTTGCCAGAAGACAAAGTACGACTTATCAAGGATAGTCTAAATGCAGATGCCATTTTGTCTTTAGATAGATTATCTGTTATTCCATCTATTCACTTGACTCAGGTAGACGAGGCTCTATTTTTTGGAGATTTGGATATTGCTGTTTATGCTGATCTCAAACTTTATATGGGAGAAAAATATTTACCGAGCGTTTTTTCCTGTAAAGATACTATATCGTGGCAATCGTATGGAGAAACAGAAAATCGAACTTTAGACAGGTTTCCATCATTTCAAAATTGTTTGATCGATGCAACAAATCATTCCGGGTATCAGGTCAGTAAAAAGTTTTATCCGTATATTGATAATGCAGATCGTTTTTATTTTGTTACTCCGTACCCTTTGATGAAAGAAGCAAATTCTTACTGGAATAGAGGAAATTATGAAGAAGCTTCTTATTTATGGGAGTATGTTTACGAAAATGCGGAGAAAATGGGTCGGAAGGCTAAAGCCGCCGCTAATATGGCATTATATGAAGAACTTAACGATCGATATGATTCTGCATTGGACTGGGTAAAAAAATCTTTAAATATATTTTTGGAATCTCCTGAGAAATATTCTAATTATATAGAATATCTTTTGGAATACCAACAACAGTTGAATGTCCGTATTCAGGAAAATAGGCAAATGGCTTTCTAAAATATTTTATTCATTTTCATACTAGAATCTTTAATTTATTTTTTATCTTTAGTAGAATAGGAGGAGGGCGAGAAGATCAAATGGGGTCACAGTATTTTGCATATCCTTTTTTATCATTTGTGTAAATTACAATAAAGTAATCGATATTAATAAGAAAAGCCTGTTTAAATCTTTTCTTAAACAGGCTTTCTATAATAGAAGAATTTTATTATTGTTTATCCTTGGATCGCTTTAATACCCGGAAGAATTTTTCCTTCGATTGCTTCAAGTAACGCACCGCCACCTGTAGATACATACGATACTCCGTTTGCTAAACCAAATTTATTAACACAAGCAACAGAATCTCCTCCACCAACAAGAGAGAATGCTCCGTTTTTGGTAGCTTCCACAATAGCTTCCCCTACAGAGCGTGAACCATGGGTAAAGTTTTCAAATTCAAATACACCCGTAGGACCGTTCCAAAGAATTGTTTTAGATTTTTTGATAACATCTGCGAATATTTTCTCAGATTCCGGGCCAATATCCAAACCTTCCCAACCATCAGGAATTTGATTTACAGGAACTATTTTAGTATTTGCATCATTACTGAATGCATCTGCAATTTTAGCATCTACAGCTAATACTAAATTTACACCTTTTTCTTTTGCTTTTTTCATTAGATCAAGAGCTAAATCCAATTTGTCATCTTCACAAATAGAATTACCGATTTTACCGCCTTGAGCTTTTGTAAAAGTATAAGTCATACCTCCTGTAATGATCAGATTATCCACTTTGTTAAGCAGATTTTCAATAATTTCAATTTTTGAGGAAACTTTAGATCCGCCCATAATTGCTGTAAAAGGACGATTAATATCTTTCATTACCTTTTCTACAGCTTTTACCTCTTTTTCCATCAGGTAACCGAACATTTTATTCTCCGGGGTAAAATAGTCAGCAATTAAAGCGGTAGAAGCATGTGCACGGTGAGCTGTACCAAATGCGTCATTTACATAAACATCAGCAAGACTTGCCAATTCCTTTGTGAATTCTTTTTGACTGGCTTTGACGGCCTTTTTTGCAGCAGCTTTTTCTTCATCGCTAGCATCTTCAGCAAGTCCTCTGGGTTTGCCTTCCTCTTCAGCATAAAAACGAAGATTTTCAAGAACAAGCACTTCTCCCGGTTTCAATTCTGCAACAGCAGCTTTTACTTTTTCACCTATCGAGTCATCAACAAATTTTACAGGTTGTCCTAATAATTCAGACAAATGTGCAACTACATGCTTCAATGAAAATTTGTCTTCCGGACCTTTTTTCGGACGACCCAGATGTGATCCGATAATCACGCTACCGCCATCAGCAATAATTTTTTTCAAAGTAGGCAACGCTGCGCGCATACGAGTGTCGTCTGTAATATTCAGATTTTCATCCAAAGGTACGTTAAAATCAACACGTACAAATGCCTTTTTACCGGCAAAATTGAAATTGTCAAGTGTTTGCATATTACAATAATTTTAAAACATGTATTTGTTTTCTGTCTGTCTGCAAATTTACAAAATAAATCGGTATATTTTTTATAAAATGCGAGAGTTTACAGTAAATATTTATGCTTATATTATATGATTCCAAGAAAAATTCAAATTAGAGATCTTTCTTGCAAAAGGGCTTCCATTTGTTCTTGAATTTTCTTCGATTCAGCACGTGCTGCAATTCCAAAATTCTCACTCTTATCGGCATATATAATTCCTCGTGAGGAATTTACCAAAAGACCGCATTGCTTATTCATTCCATATTTAGCAACATCTTGCAAACTTCCGCCTTGAGCACCTACTCCCGGAACTAATAAAAAGTGATCTGGTGCTATTTTGCGTACGTCCGTAAATAATTTCCCTTGGGTTGCCCCTACAACAAACATCATTTGATCATCGGTTGCCCAAGTTTGGGAAATACGCATTACTTTTTCAAAAAGTCGTTCTCCTGAAGCATCTGCCGTAAATTGAAAATCTTGAGATCCTTTATTAGACGTTAATCCCAAAACAATGACCCATTTACCTGGATATACGAGAAAAGGTTTTACACTATCTTCTCCCATATAAGGAGCAACTGTTACCGAGTCGATATCGAGATGTTCAAAAAAACTGCGAGCGTACATTTCTGAAGTATTCCCTATATCTCCGCGTTTTGCATCGGCAATAATAAATTGATCCGGATAATTTTCTTTTATATATCGTACTGTTTTTTCAAAGGCACTCCAACCTTGAATGCCCAAACTCTCATAAAAAGCGAGATTGGGCTTATAAGCGACACAAAAATCTGCTGTCGAATCGACAATAATTTTATTAAATGCAAAAATAGGATCTTCTTCATTAAGCAAATGTGTCGGAATTTTTTTAATATCGGTATCTAAACCTACGCAAAGAAATGATTTTTTACGTTTTATGTTCTCAAAGAGTTGTTGTTTGTTCATAAGATAGGTACAAAAAATTTTCTATAATTCGCTTTCTTTCATTCTTTCGGCATTTTCGGCAATAATTAGGTGATCTATGCAGTCTTGTATATCGCCATCCATGAATGCTGAAAGATTATATATAGTATAGTTGATTCTATGGTCGGTAATGCGCCCTTGAGGATAATTGTATGTACGTATCTTAGCGGAGCGATCTCCTGTAGAGACCATTGTCTTTCTTTTGGCTGCAATATCATCAAGGTATTTTTGATGCTCTTTATCATAAATAAAAGAACGTAAACGGGTAAGTGCACGTTCTTTATTTTTGGGTTGATCACGGGTTTCAGTACATTCGATAAGAATCTCTTCTGAAACTCCTGTATTGGGATTTTTCCATACGTACCTGAGACGGACACCAGATTCCACTTTATTAACGTTTTGTCCTCCAGCACCACCGGAGCGGAAAGTATCCCATTTGATTTCACCTTCATTAATCTCAACATCAAATTCTTCTGCCTCCGGAAGAACTGCCACAGATGCGGCCGAAGTATGTACTCTGCCTTGTGTCTCAGTTGCTGGGACACGCTGCACCCGATGTACACCGGATTCGTATTTTAATGTGCCATAAACATTTTCTCCGCTTACTGTAAAAATAATTTCTTTATATCCACCCGAAGAGCCTTCACTATAACTGGATATACTTAATTGCCACCCTTTGGTCTCACAATATTTAGAATACATACGAAACAGATCCCCTGCAAAAATAGCGGCTTCATCACCCCCTGTGCCTCCTCGAATTTCTACTATGGCATTTTTACTATCTTGGGGATCGGTGGGAACGAGTAGTAGTTTTATCTCTTCTTCCAATACCGGAAGTTTTTCTTGAGACTCATCCAATTCTTCTTTTGCCATTTCCCTTATTTCCAGGTCGTTTTCCGATTCTAATATTGATCTTGCTTCAGAGATATTGTTTAGTAATTTCTCATATTGATTTTTAGCTTTAACAATTTTCTCGAGATCACTATATTCCTTGGTAAGTTTAACAAAACGCTTCATATCAGATATAACAGCCGGATCGGTAATAAGAGTCCCGACTTCTTCGAAACGGATTGAAAGGCCTTCTAATTTATCTAATAAAGTATTTTCACTCATTATTTTACTATTTTCAGACTACAAAGATATAAAATGTGTGTCAATAAATCTAATGGATATTTATAATAAAATAGCCGGACATTTTCTTGAATAATGATGCCTTCAAGTATGTTGTCCGACTATTTATAGAGTAGTAGTAATAAGGAAACAATCCTTTTGAATATTTTGTTGTAAAAATCGAATTAAAATCTGTTAAGCAGATAACATATAAGATAAGGAGGAATTTTTTCAATAAATTTCCTCCTTATCTGTATTTACCTATTATTATTTCTATAATTGTATGGGGTGTTCTACCTTTTCATTCAATAATGCAAAATCGAGAACTTCTTTAATGTTCCGTACGTAGTGGAATGTAAGCCCCTTAATATAATTTTCTTTGATCTCATCTATGTCTTTTTTATTTTCTTCCGATAAGATAATATCTTTTATATTAGCGCGTTTTGCAGCCAATATTTTTTCTTTTATGCCTCCGACGGGAAGTACACGTCCTCTTAATGTAATTTCTCCGGTCATGGCCAGGTTCGGACGTACTTTGCGTTGGGTAAATGAGGATGCAATAGAAGTTACCATTGTGATACCTGCAGAAGGGCCATCTTTAGGAATAGCGCCTTCTGGCACATGAATATGTACGTTCCATTTATCGAACACGTCATCACTGATATTTAACATTTCGGCATGGGCTTTTATGTATTGCATGGCTATTATTGCCGACTCTTTCATGACATCACCTAAATTTCCTGTTAATGTCAGTTTTTCGCCTTTGCTTTTACTCAGGCTTGATTCTACGAATAATATTTCTCCACCTACGGCAGTCCATGCCAAACCTGTAACGACACCGGCATATTCATTTCCTTCGTATTTATCTCGTGAATACTCTTTTATTCCTAAATATTCATGTAAGTCATTTACTGTAATCGTATGCGGGTATTCTTCTTCCAATGCTTTTTTCCGGGCGATTTTCCGCATAATTTTGGCAATTTTCTTATCCAATTCCCGAACACCCGATTCCCGAGTATAAGAGTCTACTATGACCTCCATCGTCTTTTTAGGAATGTCTACATCACCTTTTACGAGCCCATGATTCTCGAGCTGTTTCGGGACAAGGTGTCTTCGACCGATCTCTACTTTTTCTTCCAAAATATATCCGGTTATATCGATAAGCTCCATTCGATCTAATAAAGGTTGGGAGATCGTATTCAAATTATTGGCAGTCGCTATAAATAAAATATTTGACAGATCATAGTCGATATCCAAATAATTATCATGAAAAGCGTTGTTCTGTTCCGGATCGAGAACCTCTAACAAAGCTGATGCCGGATCTCCTTTAAAATCATTTCCGATTTTATCTATTTCATCTAAAACGAACACAGGATTAGACGAACCGGCTTTCAATAAACCCTGTATAATACGACCGGGCATAGCTCCGATGTAGGTACGTCGGTGACCTCTGATTTCCGCTTCATCGTGCAATCCCCCTAAAGAAATACGCACATATTTTCTTTTCAGAGCTTCCGCTATTGACTTTCCCAAAGATGTTTTTCCGACACCCGGAGGTCCGTAAAGGCATATAATCGGAGATTTTAAATCCCCTCGCAGTTTTAATACCGCCAGATGTTCTAAAATACGGTCTTTCACTTTTTCAAGCCCGTAATGGTCTTTATCTAATTGCTTCTGTGCATGTTTCAGATTAAAATTATCCTTTGTAAATTCATTCCAAGGTAAATCGGTCAATGTTTCCAAGTAATTATATTGCACCGAAAAGTCTGGAGATTGAGGATAAAGACGTTCTAATTTACGTAGTTCTTTTTCAAATATGGCAGCTACTGAAGCATCCCATTTCTTTTTAGAAGCTTTTTCCTTCAGTTCCTGTATATCTTGTTCCTGAACGCTTCCACCCAATTCATCTTGTATAGTTTTTATCTGTTGTTGTAAAAAGTGCTCTCTTTGTTGTTGGTTCAAGTCTTCTCTCGTACGAGATTGAATACTTGCTTTTATTTCAATAAGTTGGGCTTCCTTACTCAGTGCAGTATATAAACTGAATGCTCGTTGCTTGACCGAGTCGATATTAAGCAGATCCTGTTTCTGTTGGGTATTTAAAGGAATATTGGAACATAAAAAATTAATCAGATAGTGAGAATTTTCAATATTCCTTAATGCAAACATTAGCTCTCGTGAAGGTTCACCCAAAGTTTTCAGAATATTGAATGTCATGTCCTTTATTGCAGATATGAGCGCTTCGAATTCTTTGTCATTCGATTTGGGCATTTTTTCTTCCAATAGAGAGATATTGCCTCTTAAATAAGGAGTGAATGTTGTCAGATTATCTAAATGAAAACGTCGTTTGCCTTGTAAAATAACGGTAGTGCTTCCGTCTGGCATTTCCAGTATTTTTACGATTTCCGCAATAGTACCTATTTCATACAAATCTTTGTATTCAGGTTCATCTACGTACATATCTTTTTGACATGTTACACCGATATATTGTTTTTGAGCGTATGCTTCTTTAATAAGTTGAAGAGATTTGGCCCTTCCGACTGATACAGGGAGAGCTACTCCCGGATACATCACCATATTGCGCAATGGCAGTATGGGCAGATCGACTTCTGCCACCCCCGGACATTCTATATCCGGATTACCCTCTACTTCAGCGAAAATCGGCATAATTGTAGTGGCATTGTCATTAGCATCATCAAGCAGATTATTATCAGAAAAAATTTTTTTCATATGTTAATTGTCATTTTGTCAGTAATTAGGATTAAATACATTGTCAGCACTCCTGAAAAATCAATGTTATATTATAGTACAATGAGTGTGCCAAAAAATAAACAATACTTAGATCCCCATAAAATTGTTATTATTTTTTGTTTATTTGTATTCTAAAATTTTTATTTATGGGAACTCATTATTTTCAGTTCAAACAATTTACCATATATCATGACCGCTGCGCAATGAAGGTAGGTACAGATGGCGTGCTGCTTGGAGCTTGGTGTAATATCCCGAAAAATGGGAATATATTGGATATAGGAACTGGAACAGGAATAATCGCATTAATGGCGGCGCAAAGATCTTCGTTTTCTCAAGTATCTATCGATGCAATCGAGATCGATAGAGATGCGTACTTACAAGCTAAAGAAAATATATCATCTTCTCCATGGAGCAATAAAATACAAGTAATTAATTGTTCTTTACAAGAGTATGCGGAAATGTCAGAAACTCTCTATGATCATATTGTGTCTAATCCTCCTTATTTTGATAATACTCTGCCTCCCAAAAGTCTCTCTCGGCAAATGGCACGACATACAGCTTCACTAACTTATGAAGAATTTGTATCCAATGCGGTAAAGTTATTGAAGCCTGAAGGTCACATTTCCGTTATATACCCTGCAGACCAAGACAGACAGTTGACCGGTATAGCTGTCTCCAACAAATTGTGGGTGTCTCGAAAAGTCTGGGTAAAAGGACGTCCGAATGTCTCCCCTAAAAGAGTTTTAGTAGAGTGGGGGAAGTCCCCCGTAAGCTATATAGAAGAAGAGCTTGTTATAGAGACAGCACCTTTGACATATACACCGGAATATATAGCTTTAACTAAAAACTTTTATTTAAAAATGTAAGAGCCTGCCCAAAACAGACCCGATAAAATTTAAATATCCGGTAAAAAACGCGGTATTACACCGCGTTTTTTTATCGAATATTTTCTCGTAAGCGAGTCAAATATGCCTTCATTTTGTCAGTATCTTTACGTTTTATAATGTCGAGCAGTATATCCAGTTGTTCTTGAATTTGCGACACTTGTTCGGGCGTGTGCGGGTTAAATAGAATCTCCGTGAGAAGATAATCATCTTCGGAAAGAAGTCCGTGAGCAATATCCATGTGCTTTTTGAATGTTGTACCCGGAGCGTCCTGAGGTTTCATTACGGCAGCAAAAACAAGAGTAGATGCAAATGGAATCGATAACGAATAGGCGATTGTTTCATCATGCTCCTTAAATGAATATTCAAATATTCTTAACCTTAAATTACTGTATAGATCTTTAAAAAAAACTTTTCCTAAATGGTCGGACTCGGAAATGATAATCGTATTTTGAGTACTTAAGTCACTGAGATTTGCAAATGTAGGCCCGAACATCGGATGAGTCGAGACAAACGGATGTCCGGCCTTTTGGTAAAATTCCGGAAGTCCTGTTTTTACAGAGGCAATGTCAGATATAATGCAATTAGCAGGGATATGAGGTAATATCATTTCGAATGCAGCGATTGTATATTTTACGGTTGCTGCATTAATGACCAATTCCGGTTGAAACTCTTTTACCTCCTCTAACGCTGTCATTCGGTAAGTATTGAACACAAATCTCAACCGTTTGGGATCAGTATCAAAAAGTGCTACTTCGTGTTGAAAACTTAGTACATCCGCAAAAAAAGAGCCCATTTTCCCAGCTCCGAGAATAAGTATTTTCATCGTTTTATTTATTTAAAATATTCATTTGTTGCCTTACTGACTCTTCGTGAATTGCCTGTAAAACCGATTTCATAAATTCTCCGTCCATATCTAGATCTATTGCCTGGTTGATCCGTTTACTTAAAATCTCATCATAACGGGTCGGTTGTAAGACTGTCATATCGTGTTCTTTTTTATATTGCCCGATTTCTCGAGATATACGCATCCGTTTGGCCAATAATTCCAGCAATTGATTATCCAATTCGTCGATCTGCCTTCTAAGTTCCGATAAATTTTCTGTAGTTTGGGTCGTTTCCCGGATAACTAACATATTTAAAATAAAATTGAGAACATCCGGTGTTATCTGCTGATTTTTATCACTCCATGCACAATCGGGATTACAATGAGATTCTATAATTAACCCGTCAAATCCCATATCCATAGCTTGCTGGCATAAAGGCGCCACGAGATCGCGTTTTCCCCCTATATGACTCGGATCGCAAATTATCGGTAAATTCGGAAGACGTCGACGAAGTTCGATAGGAATATGCCACTGTGGCAAATTCCGGTAAAGTCTCTTATCATAAGAGCTGAATCCTCGATGTATTGCTCCGATTCGATGGAGTCCGGCATTATAGATTCTTTCTATTGCCCCAATCCAAAGTTCGAGATCTGGATTGACCGGATTTTTAATTAAAATGGGAATATCCACCCCCTTAAGAGCGTCGGCAATTTCTTGCACAGCAAAAGGATTTGCCGTAGTACGTGCCCCGACCCAAAGGATATCAATACCATGTTTCAAGGCTTCAAATACATGATGCTGATTAGCAACTTCGGTTGCTGTGTACATTCCAGTAGTTTCTTTTACTTTCTTTAACCAAGCCAGTCCTTCTGTACCGACACCTTCAAAACCTCCCGGTTTTGTTCTAGGTTTCCATATTCCAGCTCGAAATATCTTGATTCCTTGAGTTGCCAGACCTTTTGCTGTTTCTAACACCTGTTCTTCCGTTTCAGCACTACAAGGTCCTGCCATTATAAGAGGACGTTTAGCTTCTATGCCGGGTAATAAAATTGATTCGAAGTTTAATGTTTCTGTCATGACTGTGTTTTTATTATTAATTTATTTATTAAGACGATTTTTGATTCTGTCGAGAGCTTCTAATAGGGCCGCTTCATTAGCACAAAGCGAGAGCCGTATGTATCGGTCTCCCAAACTTCCGAAAACTATTCCCGGTGTTATAAAAACTTGGGCTTCATATAATACTTTATCTGCAAGTTCTGCACTGCTGGTTATATGATCGGGAATTTTTGCCCAAAGGAACATTCCTGTTTGTTTCGAGTTGAAAGAACAGCCTAATTCTTCTGCAATTTTTTCTGCAATCTTTCTGCGTTTTCTATATACCGCATTCATACTTTCGTACCATTCCGGACCAGAAGACAAAGCTATAACCGCAGCCTTTTGCATGGGTCGGAATGTTCCGGAATCGATATTGCTTTTTACACGGAGAATCCATTCGACAAATTGGGGATTCGATGCTAACATTCCGATACGCCATCCCGGCATATTATGAGCTTTACTCATCGAATTCATTTCTATGCAAATATCTTTAGCTCCGGGGACAGAAAGAATGCTTAAAGGCTTTTCATTAAGTATGAAGCTATAAGGATTATCATTTATAATAATGATATTATGCTTTTTCCCGAATGCAACTAACCTTTCAAACAAATTTATGGATGCAGGAGTTCCTGTCGGCATATGAGGATAGTTGACCCACATCAGTTTTACATTTGACAAATCATTCTTTTCGATCGCTTCAAAATCAGGTAACCATCCGTTTTTTTCAGTCAATTCGTAATTGATAATATGTGCCTCGGCCAATTTACTGACAGAGGTATATGTCGGATATCCGGGATTAGGAACTAAAACACCGTCTCCGGGATTTAAAAAGGCCAATGATATATGTAAAATTCCTTCTTTAGAACCGATAAGAGGCTGTATCTCGGTCTTAGGGTTCAATTCTACACCGTACCATCGTTTATACCAATCAGAAAATGCTTCTCGTAAAGCTGGAATACCGATGTAAGGCTGATATCCGTGGGCATCTTCTTTCCGGCTATCCTCGCACAATGCATCTATTGTTCGGATATGAGGTGGACGGTCTGGGCTACCAATTCCAAGACTAATAACATCCAACCCTTTTGCATTCATGTCGGCCACTTCTTTTAACTTCTTTGAGAAGTAGTATTCTTTGATTTGGCTTACTCTGTTAGCCGGGCATATATCAGAGTGTTTCTGTAAATTCAGCATATTCTCCTTGTATTTTAAAATCTTTAGTTAGTGGTTTGATTGCTTCTAACGATTGTTTATACCGAGTATAATCAGAAAATGTTATATCGACATAAAATCTGTATTCCCACTCTCTCCCGATTATTGGAAGAGACTGTATCTTTGTAAGATTTATATCATAGAACGATAATATTGTCAAGACTTTTGATAAACTTCCGTTGGTATGAGGGAGAGTAAAAATAAGAGATGCTTTGTTTATACTTTGACGATTAATAAGATCATCTCTTTGCCAACTGTCTGCTAATACCAAAAAACGGGTAAAATTCCGCTTATTTGTCTCTATACCGGACTCTAATATGTTAAGCCCGTACATTTCTGCTGCCAGACGGCTACAAATTGCAGCATGGCCTTTGAGACCTTTTTCTTGTATTTCACGGGCACTGGCTGCAGTATCGTCTTTTTCTACAATTTTAATATTAGGTAATTGATTCAGAAATTCTTCGCATTGCATTAAAGCGATCGGGTGAGAGTTTATCTCGGATATATTTTCGAGAGTTTCACCAGGAAGGGCAGCGAGCACATGTGAAATTCTCAACTTATATTCTCCGATGATACTCAAATCGCTTTTGCGTAATAGTTCGTGATTCTGTAATAAAGATCCGGCAATTGTATTTTCTATTGCCATTATTCCGAGAAGAGAATCATCTTTGCTCATTTTCTCGAATAAATTAGGAAATGTCAAACAGGGTTCAACCTCTACTTCTTCATTGGTAAAATAAGATCGGGCAGCCATTTCGTGATAACAACCCGGTATTCCTTGTATAGCAACTTTTTTCATTTATAAGAGTTTTCTAATTAAAAAAATCCCACACTTTCATTGAAAGGTGGGATACTTTATTTATTGTATATCGGATATGTAAAATCCCACCTTATGTGCTCATAAAGTAATAAAAATAATAAAAGTAAAATCGTTGAAAGGTTTTCATAATCAATTATTCTAAAACTAGAGAATCCCGCTCATTCGAACGGGATTCTCAA
>ENA-OROP01000312-OROP01000312.1-human-gut-metagenome-genome-assembly--contig:-NODE-312-length-58651-cov-32.951976_pt1 | contig 58651 bp, 47 predicted proteins | sample MGYA00242132_ERZ509056 | MGnify/ENA primary metagenome ERZ509056 (study PRJEB26280, sample SAMEA2338768) | human gut metagenome | biome: human gut; feature: human-associated habitat; material: faeces...
AACTGCGTGTCGTTTCCTCCTTCTTGATTTCATACTCGCGGAACGGGTCGCGTGTCAGCCACTCGTTGTTGATGGCGATGAACACCATCGTCCGTAACGGGCAGACGTACAGCCACACGGTATTGGTGCAGCAGTGCTTGTCCGTGCGCAGGAACATCTCGAAGTCGGAGATGAAAGCCGGGGTAAGCTCTTTCAGGGCGATGTCCTTCACATGGTAGCGGATGGTGAGGAACTCTTGCAGGTGCTTGTAAACGGTGCGGTACTTCAACAGCGTGCCTTTGGCTTTCATGCCAGCCTCCACCTGTTTCTCATAGTCCTCGTTGTGCCGGCGGAACACCTGCATCAGCGTGTGGTAGCGGTGTTCCAATCCGAGAAAGGCGTTCTTCACCTTCTCCGCCGTGACGAAGTTGTCACGCTCCATGATTTCCTGATAGTGCTTGTTGATGCGCACCCGCATCTTGTCAAGCATGCGGTTCGTTTCGAGTGCCGCCGTGCTTCTGCCCGTGACACGTCCACCTTTGGTGTCCCACAGTTTCGGATCGACAGTCAGTTTGCAGCTGAACTGCGTCTGGCTGCCGTCCACCGTGATGCGTCCCATGACGGGAACTGTCCCGTCCTTTTTCACTACCTGACGCTTGAGGTAGTAGATGACTGAAAATGTACTCTTCATCGTCCTTAATTTTTTGGTTTCAAAATTAGTTGGTGAAGAGTCCGATGTCGGTACGCAAAACGGGGAGGAACGGCGCAATCTTTTTCTGTAACCAAATTTTTTGCGTGAGTTGTAGGTAACTCACTATTCCTTAGTGTCTTGTTTCGCCATCCATACCCGTTTGTCGCATTATCGGGCATGGTTACGAACAAGTAACGTTGTGGCGTCAGGATTTGGCTTTTGCTGTGATTGTACTGGCTTCACGAATTATAGCCACTTCAACTAAAACCCTTGTAACTCAATTCTATCACTATATCTTTCCGCATTTCACTTTTTTGTAGTAACTTTGCAACGAAATAGTGTGAGTTATGATAAAAGCATTGAGAACCGTCGGACGATATATCATGCTGATGGGACGTACTTTTTCCCGTCCCGAGCGTATGCGTATGTTTTTCCGGCAATACCTTAACGAGATGGAGCAACTGGGTGTAAACTCCATCGGTATCGTGTTGTTGATTTCGTTTTTCATCGGCGCGGTGATTACCATTCAGATTAAATTGAACATTGAAAGTCCATGGATGCCTCGCTGGACAGTGGGGTATGTGACACGTGAAATCATGTTGCTGGAATTTTCCTCTTCTATTATGTGTCTCATCTTGGCGGGAAAGGTTGGCTCGAACATCGCTTCGGAACTGGGAACGATGCGGGTGACGCAACAGATTGACGCGCTCGAGATCATGGGTATTAATTCTGCCAATTATCTGATATTACCCAAAATTACGGCAATGGTGACTGTGATTCCTGTATTGGTGACATTTAGTATTTTTGCCGGAATCATTGGAGCCTTTTGTACTTGTTGGTTTGCGGGTGTGATGAATGCAGTTGATTTGGAATATGGATTGCAGTATATGTTTGTCGAATGGTTTATCTGGGCGGGTATCATCAAATCCCTCTTCTTTGCCTTTATTATCGCGAGTGTTTCTGCCTTCTTCGGTTATACGGTAGACGGCGGTTCGATTGCCGTGGGAAAGGCTTCTACGGATGCTGTGGTAAGCAGTAGTGTGTTAATTCTGTTTGCAGATTTGGTATTAACTAAACTTTTGATGGGATGATTGACGTTAGAGGACTTTATAAATCATTTGAAGATAAGACGGTATTGAGTGATATCAATGCCTCTTTTGAGAATGGGAAGACAAACTTGATTATCGGTCAGAGTGGGTCCGGTAAAACGGTATTGATGAAATGTATCGTAGGATTACTTACTCCCGAGAAGGGGGAAGTGCTTTATGACGGACGTAATCTTGTCCTGATGGGTAAGAAGGAGAAAAAGATGCTTCGCAAGGAGATGGGGATGATTTTTCAGAGTGCTGCCCTTTTCGACTCGATGTCGGTGCTGGATAATGTGATGTTCCCGCTGAATATGTTTAGTAATGATACATTGCGCGATCGTACCAAACGTGCCATGTTCTGTCTGGAACGTGTGAATCTGACTGAAGCAAAAGATAAATTTCCGGGTGAAATCAGTGGTGGTATGCAGAAGCGTGTGGCTATTGCCCGTGCTATCGCATTGAACCCGCAGTACCTGTTCTGTGATGAGCCGAACTCCGGACTGGACCCAAAAACGTCATTAGTTATCGATGATCTCATTCATGACATTACTCAGGAGTATAATATGACGACTATTATCAATACCCATGATATGAACTCTGTGTTGGGGATTGGGGAGAAAGTGATTTATATTTATGAAGGACACAAGGAATGGGAAGGAACGAAAGATGATATCTTTACTTCTACCAATGAAAGGCTGAATAACTTTATCTTTGCTTCTGACCTGCTCCGCAAGGTGAAGGATGTGGAAGTACAGAGCATGGAAGGTTGATTGGAAATAAATAAAAGGACATAAAAAAACTTCTGTCATCAGGTGGCAGAAGTTTCTTTTTTTCTTAGCTATATTAGCGTCGGCAATTAAGCTCTGGGTCTAGCTTCTTTAACTACCATTGTACGGCCCATGTATTCAGCACCGTTCAATTCTGCGATTGCTTTAGCAGCTGCAGCGTCGTCTTCCATTTCAATGAAAGCAAATCCTTTGGATTTACCGGTTTCACGATCCATAACTACTTTAACTGATGATACTGCTCCGTAATCTTCCATCACTTGTTGCAGATCTCCTTCCTTAACACGGTAGTTAAGGTTTCCAACATAAATGTTCATAATGAAAATGATAAAAAAATAAATAAATGAATAAAACTCTCTGGATAGATGGTTACTAATAAAAAGATTAAAACGACAGAGAGTTTACAAATGCGTTTTCGAAACAGAAGTAAAAACCTTGTAATCAAATCGAGAAACTAATGGTCCATCAATCCGCAGCAAAGAAAAGAATAATTTTTGGATTGACCATCTTTTTCTTACTTTAATTTGCAGACAATGAGAAAAAAAGAAGGATGTGTGGTTAGCGAACCATTGCCTGTCATGCAATTGTCATTTATATATTCCATAATAGATGCGAAATAAATCTGCAATGTCTTTTGAAAATTGAAAGATTAGCACTAATTTTGCACCCTCGTTTGAGTTAGAACAAAGTATAAATCAAATAAATAATTGTCAGAATGAACGTTTCATTACAAAACATTGACAAAGTAAGCGCACAGCTTACTGTAAAGCTTGAGAAAGCCGACTATCAGGAGAAAGTAGACAAATCGTTGAAATCATTCCGCCAGAAGGCGCAGATGCCGGGATTCCGTAAAGGAATGGTTCCGATGAGCCTGGTTAAGAAGATGTATGGTAAATCAGTGATTGCAGAAGAAGTGAATAAAGTATTGCAAGAAGCTGTTTACAACTATATTAAAGAAAATAAGGTGAACATGCTGGGCGAACCGTTGCCTAACGAAGAAAAACAGCAGATGATCGACTTCGATACAATGGAAGAATTCGAATTTGTATTCGATATCGCTCTGGCACCTGAATTTAAAGCAGAAGTAAGTGCTAAAGATAAAGTAGATTACTATACAATCGAAGTATCGGATGAAATGATCGATAACCAGGTGAAGATGTATACTCAACGTACTGGTAAATACGATAAAGTAGACGCTTACGAAGATAACGATATGCTGAAAGGCCTGTTGGCTCAGCTGGATGAAGAAGGTAATACGAAAGAAGGCGGTATTCAGGTAGAAGGTGCAGTATTGATGCCTTCTTATATGAAGAACGACGATCAGAAAGCAATCTTCGCTAATGCAAAAGTAAACGATGTATTGGTATTCAATCCGAATGTTGCTTACGACGGACATGCTGCTGAACTTGGCTCTCTGCTGAAGATCGACAAGGAAATCGCTAAAGACGTGAAGTCTGATTTCAGTTTCCAGGTAGAAGAAATCACTCGTTTTGTACCGGGTGAACTGACTCAGGAAGTATTTGACCAGGCATTTGGTGAAGGTGTAGTGAAGACTGAAGAAGAATTCCGCGCTAAGATCAAAGAAGAAATCGCAGCAAGATTTGTGGCTGACAGTGATTATAAATTCCTGATCGACATTCGTAAAGTGATGATGGACAAAGTAGGCAAGCTGGAATTCTCTGATGCATTGCTGAAACGTATCATGTTACTGAACAACGAAGAAAAAGGTGAAGAATATGTAGCTGAGAACTACGATAAGAGCATCGAAGAACTGACTTGGCACCTGATCAAGGAACAGTTGGTAGAGGCAAACGATATCAAAGTAGAACAGGAAGATGTGCTGAAGATGGCGAAAGAAACAACGAAAGCACAGTTTGCTCAATACGGAATGTTGTCTGTACCTGAAGACGTACTTGACAACTATGCACAGGAAATGTTGAAGAAGAAAGAGACAATCAACAATCTGGTAAGCCGCGTAGTAGAAGTGAAGTTGGCTGCAGCCCTGAAAGCTCAGGTAACTTTGGAGAACAAGAGCGTTTCTATGGAAGAGTTCAATAAAATGTTTGAATAATCGTTCGGTTGAATAGAACATAAAGTCACAGAAACACAGAGTTTTTATAAAATTATAACTCTGTGTTTTTTTGTGTCTATGTGTTCTTTTTCGTTTCTTTGCACTTACGTTTATTATAAATTTAATTAGAAAGGAACCATAACATGGATGATTTTAGAAAATACGCAACCAAGCATTTAGGAATGAATGGCATGGTGCTGGACGATGTGATTAAATCGCAAGCCGGGTATTTGAATCCCTATATTCTCGAAGAGAGACAGCTGAATGTAACTCAGCTCGATGTATTCTCCCGACTGATGATGGACCGCATTATTTTTCTGGGTACACAAGTAGATGACTATACGGCAAATACGCTTCAGGCGCAGTTGCTCTATCTGGACTCTGTAGACCCGGGCAAGGATATTTCCATCTATATCAATTCTCCGGGTGGCAGTGTATATGCCGGACTGGGTATTTATGATACCATGCAGTTTATCTCAAGTGATGTTGCGACGATCTGTACAGGTATGGCAGCTTCGATGGCTGCTGTATTGCTGGTAGCTGGTGCTGAAGGTAAACGTTCGGCGTTGCCGCATTCACGCGTTATGATTCACCAGCCGATGGGAGGTGCTCAGGGACAGGCTTCGGATATTGAAATCACAGCCCGTGAGATTCAGAAATTGAAGAAAGAACTTTATACGATTATCGCCGATCATTCGCACACAGACTTCGATAAAGTATGGGCCGACTCAGACCGTGATTACTGGATGACAGCTCAGGAAGCGAAAGAATACGGTATGATTGATGAGGTATTGATTAAAAAATAAAAATGGCTGATTCAAAGACAAAGAAAAAGTGTAGCTTCTGCGGTCGGTCGGAGAATGAGGTCGGATTCCTGATTACAGGAATGAACGGCTATATCTGCGACAGCTGCGCTACTCAGGCTTATGAGATAACTCAGGAAGCACTGGGTGAAAGCAGAAAAGGCGCCGGAGCTACCAAACTCAATTTAAAAGAACTGCCCAAACCGGTAGAAATAAAGAAATTCCTCGATCAGTACGTAATTGGACAAGACGACGCGAAGCGTTTTCTTTCGGTATCGGTTTACAACCACTATAAGCGCCTTTTGCAAAAAGACAGTGGCGATGATGTAGAGATTGAAAAATCAAACATTATCATGGTGGGAAGTACCGGAACCGGAAAAACCCTCTTGGCGCGTACAATTGCCAAGTTGCTTCATGTTCCGTTTACGATTGTAGATGCTACGGTGTTGACGGAAGCCGGTTATGTGGGTGAAGATATTGAAAGCATCCTGACTCGTTTGCTTCAGGTGGCAGATTATAATGTACCGGAAGCTGAACAGGGAATTGTGTTTATTGATGAGATAGACAAGATTGCCCGTAAAGGAGATAATCCTTCCATTACCCGCGACGTAAGCGGGGAGGGAGTACAGCAGGGGTTGCTGAAATTGCTCGAAGGTTCGGTTGTGAACGTTCCCCCTCAGGGAGGCCGTAAGCATCCCGACCAGAAAATGATTCCGGTGAATACTAAAAATATTCTCTTTATCTGCGGAGGTGCTTTCGATGGCATTGAAAAGAAAATTGCCCAACGGCTGAATACACATGTGGTAGGCTATACCGCTTCACAGAAGACAGCTGTAATTGATAAGAATAATATGATGCAGTATATTGCTCCTCAGGATTTGAAGTCATTCGGACTGATTCCCGAAATTATCGGTCGTCTTCCGGTGCTGACTTATCTGAATCCGCTGGATCGTAATGCACTCCGTGCTATTCTTACCGAACCGAAAAACTCTATCATCAAACAATATATCAAATTGTTTGAAATGGATGGTATCAAGCTGACATTTGAGGATTCTGTTTTCGAATATATCGTTGACAAGGCCGTAGAATATAAGCTGGGTGCCCGTGGATTGCGTTCTATTGTGGAAACGATCATGATGGATGTCATGTTTGAAATCCCTTCAGAAAGCAAGAAAGAGTATAAGGTAACGTTGGATTATGCAAAACAACAGCTGGAAAAAGCGAATATGGCAAGGCTGCAAACTGCTTAATATCAAATAGTAAGGCTACTGGAAATGATTGTTTCTGTTTTTTCTTGAAAATATTAGTCGTATTTTGCTTGGTAATTACGAAGTTGTTTATAACTTTGTTTGGCTCTCTTGCAATAGAGGGCTTTACTTAAAGTTAAACCATGAACTGAATAAAACAACCTAAGTTAAGATGGCAGGGAAGATTAATTTAACAGATGAACTGAAAAAGTATTTCGGATTTAATAAGTTCAAGGGAAACCAGGAAGCAATCATTCAGAATTTGCTCGATGGTAAAGATACCTTTGTACTAATGCCTACCGGTGGCGGAAAATCTTTATGCTATCAGTTACCTTCGCTCTTGATGGAAGGTACGGCAATTGTTATTTCTCCGCTCATTGCGTTGATGAAGAATCAGGTGGATGCAATGCGTAATTTCAGTGAAGAGGATGGCATCGCCCATTTTATAAATTCTTCATTAAATAAAGGTGCAATAGACCAAGTCAGGTCTGACATCCTTGCCGGAAAAACAAAATTGCTATATGTGGCTCCTGAGTCGTTGACAAAGGAAGAAAATGTAGATTTTTTGCGTTCGGTGAAAATTTCGTTCTATGCGGTAGACGAAGCTCATTGTATTTCCGAATGGGGACATGACTTCCGTCCGGAGTATCGGCGGATTCGTCCGATCATTAACGAAATAGGGAAAGCTCCCTTGATTGCACTTACTGCAACAGCAACACCGAAGGTACAGCACGATATCCAGAAAAATCTGGGGATGGTGGATGCTCAGGTTTTTAAATCGTCGTTCAACCGTCCGAACCTTTATTATGAGGTACGCGCAAAGACTAATAATATTGATAAAGATATCATTAAGTTCATCAAGAATAATTCGGAAAAGTCGGGTATTATTTATTGCCTGAGCCGGAAGAAAGTAGAAGAACTTGCTGAGATTCTTCAGGCAAACGGAATCAATGCGCGTCCTTATCATGCAGGTATGGACTCTATGACGAGAACGAAGAACCAAGATGATTTCCTGATGGAAAAGGTGGAAGTGATTGTAGCTACCATCGCTTTCGGTATGGGAATTGACAAGCCGGATGTACGGTTTGTAATCCATTACGATATCCCCAAAAGTCTGGAAGGGTATTACCAGGAGACAGGACGTGCCGGCAGAGACGGCGGCGAAGGCCAGTGCCTGACTTTTTATACAAACAAAGACCTGCAGAAACTGGAAAAGTTCATGCAGGGAAAACCTGTGGCAGAACAGGAAATAGGCAAGCAGCTTCTGTTGGAAACCGCTGCTTATGCCGAATCTTCCGTGTGCCGGCGCAAGACATTGCTGCATTATTTCGGTGAAGAATATACGGAAGAAAATTGTGGAAATTGTGACAACTGTTTAAACCCTAAAAAACAAGTGGAGGCTCAAGAGTTATTGTGTGCCGTGATTGAAGCGATTATCGCGGTGAAAGAAAATTTTAAGGCAGATTATATCATAGACATACTACAAGGTAGAGAAACGTCGGAAGTACAGGCTCATTTGCACGAAGATCTGGAAGTATTCGGTTCGGGTATGGGCGAAGAAGACAAAACATGGAATGCGGTGATTCGACAAGCGTTGATTGGCGGTTACTTGAGCAAAGATGTGGAGAATTATGGTCTACTGAAGGTAACGGAAGAAGGACACAAATTCCTGAAGAAACCAAAATCATTCAAGATTACTGAAGATAATGATTTTGAAGAAACGGAAGAAGAAGTACCGGCACGTGGCGGTGGTTCTTGTGCGGTGGACCCGGCTCTTTACTCAATGCTGAAGGACTTGCGGAAGAAGCTTTCCAAGAAGCTGGAGGTTCCTCCATATGTTATTTTCCAGGATCCGTCGTTGGAAGCAATGGCTACCATCTATCCGGTGACACTGGATGAACTGCAGAATATCCCGGGCGTAGGTGCCGGAAAAGCAAAACGCTATGGTGAAGAGTTTTGTAAACTGATCAAGCGTCATTGCGAAGAGAATGAAATTGAACGTCCGGAAGATTTGCGTGTACGTACGGTTGCTAATAAATCGAAAATGAAAGTGGCTATCATTCAGGCTATTGATCGTAAAGTGGCATTGGACGATATCGCTCTTTCCAAAGGAATTGAGTTTGGTGAGCTATTGGATGAGGTGGAAGCGATCGTTTACTCCGGAACCAAACTGAATATTGATTACTTCCTGGAAGAAATTATGGATGAAGACCATATGCTCGATATCTATGATTATTTCAAGGAATCTACGACAGACAAAATTGATGATGCTCTTGATGAACTGGGTGATGAATTTACCGAAGAGGAAGTCCGACTGGTGAGAATCAAGTTCATCTCTGAAATGGCTAATTAAAAAAGCGAAAAAAATAGGCGTGCAGGTATGCTGTTTTGAATAAAAACCGTATATTTAGATTGGGTGCTGTTTATCAATAACTTACAAAGTTAGTTCCTTAAATTTGTACTTATCTAGCCTTATTTGAACGACACAAAGATAGGATTAATTATGTATAAGGCATAATTTTGAGATTAAAATTTAGTCCGTATTGAGATGTGACAATTCATATTTAGATAAAAAAAGCCAGCTATCATTTCGATAACTGGCTTTTAATTTTACTCATCAGTAGGAGTACTTTGAGATTGTATAAACTGTTCGTAAAAACTATTAAGAAGACGATTTATAATGGTTTCTTTAGTATCGCCACCTCGTTCTCCTTTGGCTGTTTCTATCTGCTCTGCTTTCTCTTTGTTCAAACTTGAAAAGAACTTGACCAGATTGTCAATCGTAGCACCTTTTTGGTCATCGTCTGCTTCATCGTACTGATAGATAATCCAATCAATGAGAGTTCGACTTTTGAGAATCTCTTTAGAGAGGTGTTCTACTGCCGCTTTTAATAATCTCCTCCCCCTTTCCAATCCATTAGTTTTCCGTAATTTATCACTTATCTTACCCGCCATTGCATCTGCCATTATCTCTTTAGTGATACCCGCTTTAAATGTTCCCCATTTGGAGGCAGTTGGTAGTGGATAACCTTGTTCGGTAAGCTCCACGATAAAATCAAGTAGCGGAAGTTCCTCTTTGCACGCCATTTTAGCCCCCTTAGGAAAGTCGCCTCCCTTCCAAGGATTTGTACAAATGTTAATTTCTGAAAACATTCTCGAGACTGCAATTTCTTCATTCAAAGCATAGATAAGATAGAACTCACCTTTGTACTTTTCTTCGTCTTTTAAGTCCTTGTTAGCTTCCAGAAGATTTAGATGAGCTTTGTAACGGTGGTTTGCATCCACTAACACAACGTACCGAGCTGCATCAGCTTCACTAATGGTTTCTCCCGTTCCAAAGTCTACAATTTCCAATCCGGCTTCTATAACTTTCTTTGCATCCACTATGATAGCGGGCACTAACATTCCATTTGCCTTCATGGACTTCATTTTGGCTTTAACCACCTTTTCATCGAAGTTGCGATTACCTGATAGCCTAGCTATCTTGGTTCCCTTACTAGCTAGCGCTGCTAGCGTTAAAATTTCGAGAGTAATTTCTCTTTCTTTTTCCATACTTTATGCCCATGCCCTTGGGGCTTATCTTGGTATCTAGCACACCAATTATTTTATGGTGGCAAAGCTATATAGAAAGATTGACCTAGATTAGGAGGAATGAGGCATCTTTGGGCAGTATTTTATCCTAAGAAAGCATGAACTTTATCTAATTCTACTCTTATATATTCTTTCTTATCCTGTGCTGATACCCTCTCTTCATATTTATCCCTATTCGGTATTTGCACATCATATAAGCTTAACAAGTCATATAGAAATGCTGCTTCTTCGTTTCTTATAGTCTTTATTCCTTTTGTGAAAAAACCTGCATCTAACAAATTCTTTCTCCAATAAGACAGTAACGTACCAATATAATATTTACCGTTCTCGTTAAATAAGATTTCCTCTCTCTGCATCAACTGTTTCAGTTTTGTATCTAATATACCTTTGGGATAAATCTTATTATTATCTTCATCTATGTATGTGATAAAATTCTTTCCTTTGTTGAATTTGATACAAAAACCATAAAAAGGGGCACTCCATTCCAGATAATCCCGATATTGGTATGGATTAGATAATAATATCATAAACAGTTTGTTGCATAATAATGATTTAATCATTGAGATTTGTTCGGTATCTATAATATGTTTCTCTTTCGATGTAGCACTTTTAAAGGTTATTTGTTTATTCTCTTGAATTAGATATAGAATTAGTTTACATAACTTTTTAATATCTGTTCTTTCGTATTTAGTCACCTCTTTTCTTGTAAACTGAAGTAGAAGTTTATCTGTATCATCATCACATTTGAGAATGTTATACTTCTTGGCTAGTTCTACAATCTTGTTTTTCTTTTCTGGCTCTTTGGCAAATGCCATATCAATAAGTCGTTGGCGTAATTTCTTCATGGTATTATCTTTTAAAACAATGACTACAAAGGAACAAATTTATTAAATATGATTATCCACAGAAACACAAAAAAAGCAGCAAATGAATGTCTCAAATGCTGCCTTATCGTTAATTAAAAGAGAATTACATACGTTTGTATGTCATTTTATTGTAGAACTCTCCATCTTCGTCAGTTCCTTTTATTTCAAGTACTAGTTGACTACCGTTAGCAACAAGTAACTTGACAGATTCAACTTCTGCATCTCCGTCTGCTGGAATCAGGTTGTTACCATCCAAAGTAAACTTTTCAGTACCATATTGCTGCCACTGGTTGTTGTAATATTCGTAGTGTACCATACTATAAATGCCATCTGCCCCTTTTGAAATTACTACCTTTTCACAATCATCTGTTGGGTTAGATGGGTCGTATTGGTCGTTCCAACTATCCCTTTCCCCTTCATAAATTTCGTAACCTTCATCATTGGTTAATCCCCAAGTCCCTTCTAGTTGTGCTACATCGATGTCTTCATCATCATCACTACAAGCAGCAAAGTTAACACTCATAATTACGGCAATTACTGCCATTCCAATAATTCTCAAAGTCTTCATTTCAATTTTAATTAATAGATTTATAAATTAGTGTTGTGATATTCATAACTAATAAACAATGTACAAAGTTAATATATAATGATGGCTTATAAAAAGCAAAATCATGCTATTTAGGTCTAAATAGCTTAAATTAGCGCTTATTAGTGTAAAAAACGTGTTTAAATAGCGTAAAAATGTTCTTGTGATATTTGTCTTGATATGCGACTGTTTTGCAATTTCATAAGGGAAAACGGTTTTAACTAATGACCTTGAAGATATTGTTGTCCCAAGAGTGGAAACACTAATGAAGGAAAATAACAATAAATTATCATTCCCTTTGTTTGTCGTCTCCAACTTAATCTTTTCAAGATATACGCACATATACTCCAATAATTCAGAATGTATGTTTTGCATTAGATTTACCTGATTCTTATCAGTAACTTTGCTGTAGATAAATCAATTAACAACCTATCTATTTTCACACAAATATGCAAGTAACACCAAAGAAGAGCACCGTGATTCCTTATTTACCACAAGAGATTAGAGAGACCACATATACAGATATTATATATAGACCTGTGACAAGGGAGGTAATAGAACAACTATTCTCAAATTCACCCAAGAAGAATAAATGTAAATTGGTAAAGAAGAGAAGGAGATGAACTAAAAAAGGCAGCAAGTGAATCATACTTCAAATGCTGCCTTTTAGTTAATTTCTATAGCTGAACGATATTTTAAAAGACAAAATTTCAAGCAAAATCTTCTATTAAAAATAAACGTTTTAAGCAGTTAATTCGTCAGAGCGATGTGTATATATAAAATACTTATAAATAGTATCTCTATAATTTTTAAAATCTGTTTCTAAGATTTCTAATGTTTGTATTTCATTCTTCAATTTGTCATATACTTCATTAATCCGGTTATATTCTTTCAAAAAGTCTTCATATTCTGGACAACGCTTATTAAAACGTACTTTCATTTCTTCAAATACCCATTTACGAAGGAATCCAAATTGAAGAGAATGATACATTCTATAATCAGTTGAATCTAAAGGAAGTTTTTTTAATTCTTCAATAATTTCTTGTTTAATTGTATCATATGCCTCTTTTTCTTTTTTAAGTTTATTCCATTGTGGAGTAATTCGGAGTAGCTCCTTTTCTAGAGTTCTTAATTCATTATTTATCAAATTAATTTCATTCTTTAATTGGGGGTAAATCGCCAAATTACATTGCATTATGCGTTCTATATAAGATTCTATGTCAGAATATATAGATTTTAATTCTCTTAATTTATCCATAAAGTCTAGCGCTCCTGCGATTCTCTCGCCTTTAAAATGTATTAAATCACGCCCCATTAATGCCAAGTAGCTTTTTTGATGGAAGTAGCTATTGATAATTTCATAATTATCATTTCTATTTAATAAATCTTCTAAACCTTTTACCATTTCATCCACTTCACTTATAATCCAATCCTCAATAAACGTATTTGGCTCTAAAATCATAGAGTTGTACAGTTCTGCTGTAAAATACATGGTCTTTATCCACTCTTCGTTTTTTAATAAATGCCTACGTGTATAACGTATAATTTCGCTTTTATTTGCTCCATAGTATCGAATCCAATCTGAATAAGGTAGTATATCAATTCCTTTATATCTTATATTTGTATAGAAATAACTAGAAGCACCATACCCAAAGTTGGTTTTGTAAATAACTGTTAAGTCATCATTTAGACAAAATTCAGGCTTAGACCAACCAATACGTCTATGGGAAAAAGCGAGTACTGACTCATCATCCTCCAGTTTCTTATATATACACTCTAAAAGATATGGTATTATATGTTTATTTATATCTTCATAAAATTTGTTCTTTTGAGAATTTATAAAGTCATGTTTTTTTCTAATTTGTTCAGCAATTTCTTTCTCATCTTTGGCTTCCTTTATTTTTTGATTATATTCATCTATAAATTTCATATAATCTTCACTTTTAACTTTAGTTATATTGGGGCATGCCTGCCAAGGTTCAGATAAGTAATCACAGAAGTTAAAAGATTGCATCAAAACGTTCAATTTTGAGTTTTCAACAAAGTCAATTAGTTCTAAGACATTTCTATTCCTATTTTCTGACATTCGTTTTAACTCATTCAACTGTTTGTTATATGGAAATACCAATTCTATAAAATCTACATGTAATTCCTGCTGGTTCTTTTCCCTCCGTAAAACACAAACATGAGTTTCATTTACTTGTATATCTTTTAAATTCATATCATTAGTATAAAGGTTATACATATAAAATAATAACGACACTTTTACAAATGTACAAATTTATAGTTGAATATCAAGAATTATTGCTTGTTAATAATTGACAGTCGTTCTTGTTTATATTGGTGATTTGAGACAGAACTATTCGAAGCGTAAATAAGTAAACTCCGATTCATTCTATCTCAAAATCTCAATTATCAGAAGCTAAGACAATCATAAGTATTAAGTAGCTCTTCCTGTCTCAATCCCAAGTATCTTTTAGTAATTGATACACTGGAATGATTAAATAATTCCATGAGCTTAACAAGCGCAAGCTCCGAACTATCGCTGTTCATGTTATACACTTGTCTGCCAAAAGTCTTTCTAAGAGAATGACATGAAAAATTGCCTATTTGCAACTTGTACTTCCTCTTAATCTCTTTCAGTACTTCATTTATCCTCTGAATACTGAAAACAGTTCCTTTCTGGCTTATCAGAATAGGAGCATTAATACCAACAGGCTTTATATGCTCATAACAATCCCTGATATGCTTTTTTAGTTGTAGGTTAACTCTGATAGTCCGTTTCTTTTTCGTTTTATGCTCTATGATGGTAAACTCGTCTGTATCTAATATCTGATTCCATCTTAAAGAAAGAATATCAGAAATTCTTAGACCTGTGAAACAACCCAAAGCAATAAGAAGTGACATTTTATAATTACCGTCTTTTGCCAACTTCCTTATTAAATTCATAGCTTCATCCCATTGCAGAAAATCAGCTGTTGTATTACTGTATTTCAAGCTCATAATGTTCAGTTATGTAGTTAAACAAATAAAAGTGAAAATTAATTTCCAACTGGAATATCTAACTTGCTGATTACTAGGTAAACATTCACTAATATAGAAAGTGAACATTTTTATAAAGCAAGGACACCAAACAAATAATGTCCTTGCTTCATTTTGCCTATATAAATGGCAAATAGGCTTCATCCAATACACCGCTATCAACTATCCTTTTGCAAAGTTCGTGCGATGCCTGATTCCTAAGGTCTGTGCCATAGTTCTTGCTACCAACCATGCGAATAATCTCTACAATGGTTTTCATTAATTCCTGCTGTAGTGTACGGTGATAATACCTTGTACTTTCAGCAAATCTTTTTGGATTCCAACCATAATCGTTCAAGGCTCTTTCAAGTTCTTGCGCTGCCTTGTATTCGCGACTGCCTTCTATTACCATATTCTTTAATATTTAAGAGGTTTATAAATAAAAAGAGCACCTGTATAGATGCTCTTTGTTTTTCTGCATTTCAATGTGCTATCTCAACATAATAATTTGAAATATTGATATATAGTCCAAATAAGCATCAAGATGAATGCAATAGGAGAAATTGCACACGCAATAAAGAAAACTATAATCCAAAATGTAACGATTAATAATGCTTGTAACATAATCTTTGATTATTAATAAGTGATGGAATAAAGAAAGGACACCTATATTTTATTATATAGATGCCCTTTTTCTGTATTTGACAATCCTGTGTATTCTCAAATACCACTAACTAAGAAACCATTGGTATTTGTTGTCACCATGTAAAGCGGAACATATACCCGTTGCCAACTCTGTAGCATTATAGGCTCTATCCAAGAATGAATCTATATAGCTGCTCTTATTAGCACCTGTGAGCAAGTTGTAGAACTTCCACATAGACAAGTCATTTCCCAAACTGCCAAAGTTCTCATCATTGATATACGCTTTAGCCACATTGTTAACCTGTGTATCAGTTAGCAACATTTTAGGTATGTCCTTTTGGTAGCCTTGCGGTAATGACTGATAAAGTCTCATTCTTCCTAACAACTGGCAAAATTGATGTTCCGTCATACTGGTATTGCCTAAAGTCTGCATCAAATGTATGTGCTTGGCTGCATCGTATTTGTGGAACATTTCCAATACAGCTTGATATAAATCCCTTGTATTAGTAACTTCCAAGCAACTAAGATAACCGTCTGTAGACACACATAGATTGGTGCAAACCTTACAGGTGAAACCAATGAACACTTTAAACCGCTCCGCACCTTTCTTTGAGTAAAGATTAGTGTGGTTATAAGCTCTTACACCACCAATAGTAAGGGTTAGCCTGTTACCATGTACCGTCTCATAGATAGTAGGAATTTCAATAACGAAAGCGCACCTTTCATAGTAGATAGTCTTGTCACTTTCTAATAACTGATTGGCTGGCTTATGTATCGCTTCCGGAATCCTACCTTTGATTACATGAGATACACGAATGTCTGGCAGTTCAATTTGTTCACCGTTAAAGAACGTATTGGCTGCATCCTGTACCGCTTCAATGAAAGCCACATGAGACAATGTAGCTTCGTTGTCCTTTGCGAATACGGGTATAATACAATCATTCCTTAGATGTTCCAAACTTGCTTCAATCGTGTTGGCTTCAATGAATAACGGTCGCTTCTGTTTGGTAGGCTGCTCTTCAACTATTACCGCTTCTTCTGCATACTCACCAAAGTTCATACTACTAGTTCTTTGTACTGGCATAATCTGTAACGTTTCCATAATCTGTAATTTATAAAGTTAATATTAGAAGTTCCTCTGTCTGAAAGCTAAGCAAGCCACAGTCAGTATTAACAATCCAATAAAGAACTGTGGTATTAAGACTACAGGTACAATTAGAATTACTCCAATCGTTAATAACATCTTTAAATCTTCCATACGCATAATAATAGATTAGTAAATAGTGTATTTAAGGACGAAATGAGGGCTTAATACGAATTACCATTCTTGCCACTTCCCTTTGTGCATCTTGGTATAAAGACATATATCAATGATTGATAAGTCCGCACATTTCAGAAGTTCAAAAGGTTTGTGGACTGAATAGCAATTCATGCAATCCTTTCATTTTTCTTAATGATTGGTGAGGGGACTATAGGGTAATAGAAGGGGCTTATGCACGATATACATCTGATACGCTCACTGACAAATCAAATATTTCACTCTATCACTGCATAAAGTCCAAATAGAAAACACTTCTTGAATAAAAGGGAGGGGGGGATAATAAAGCAATGGCAAACATAGGAATTATTCTTGTGCCTGATATGACAATTACCTACTATAGGAAAACGTATTTTATATATTTTTACATCAAATATTTGATAGTAATTGTTTATATGTCTATATTTGTGATATAATTTTAATATTTGCAACATTATGAAAAATAAGCTATTCATGTTCTTATGCGGAATGTTAGTTTGTTTCATTTCTGCATGTTCTGATGATGAACAAGAACAACCAACACAACCTAAAGAAACTCCTCAAGTGGTAAAAGAAGTAGTAGAGGTTTTGGAAGAAACAGTTCCACAAGCCAGTGATTTTATTGAGGTTTTGAAACAAACCAATCTTACAGATGTTACAGCGGAAAAGTTAACTGTATTTGCTGTTAAAAACGAAATGCCAACAAGAGCAAGCGTTGGTTTGGATACCGCTTCTGTGAAACGTCACATGGTTATTGGAAGCTATAAGAAAGAGGATTTGACAGATGGACAGGAACTCACATGTGTTAATGGAGATAAACTACTAGTATCTAGGATTGGTGATGAAGTATCTGTTAATGGAGTTGTCATTACAGGAGAAGCAATACCCGTAGGTGACAGCTATATTTATGTTGTTCCCAAACTAATTCCAGAACGTGAAGAAGTTCCAATATTACATGAAACGACCTTTAAAGTCTGGAATCTATTAACAAATGCTTATCTACAAGAGAGGGAGCCATTAGCAGAAGTAGCTATAAAAGTATTCAATAGTTCTAGGGAATCTTTGGGAGATTATGTCACAAACTCTTTAGGAGAAGTTGTAATTAATCATGCTTCAGATACTATTTTCTATCAATTGAAGAAAGATGAATTTCAAATGTATGTGGATTATAATTGGGATGGTGTGGCAACTACTGATGAGTTGAAAGAAGGAGAAAGCATTTTGATTTATGATGGCAGCAACAATAAAATAATTCAAGAATGTTTTATGAAAGCAGCTAAAGAGCAGCCTGTACAAATCAATGAAGCACAAGAACAGTGGAAATCACAAATACGAAATTTCTATTATCAAAACCGTACACTGAATCAGCAACTAGCGTATGGATATGAAGAATTTTCTTTTGAATATATTGAACACAGTTCAGACAATTATTGGAAGAATGCCTATAAAACAATAGAATTAGGGCTTCAATTACAGGAAATGGCAATAAATGCAACTACTGATGTAGAATTATGGAATACCCTTTCTCAAAATATAAAAATAGATTTGGGATTGGTCTATTGTGACATTTTAGGGTATTACGGTCAGTTTATTTTCCAGAAATCACATGATAGTGAGCCTACGTCTGATATAAATGCCTTGTTCGCTTATTTGGATGAATTGATAGAATATCTTCCCAGCAATTATAAAGGAGCTCCTCAAGCAATATCAGCACGGGCATGGCTAAATCAAACGGAGTATCAGAAAGCATATCAAAAATGCAGGGAACTCATAGATGGAGGGAACTATAGTTTGTCTAGTGAAGATGTTTTTGCCACTACAGAGAACAAGGCTGTAATTTGGGGAGGCTACAACGATACTATTCCCCAGTTAAGCAAAGGCTCCTATTTTCATCCAATACGTTATGTAGAAGTGCTGTTAATGGCTGCTGAAACTGCAAATAAAATAGGGCAAAGGGAAGAAGCTATTGCATATCTCAATCAGATAGTATTGGCAAAAGGACAAGCTATTATAGCTCCTCAAGGTGCTACAACAGATGAGATTAGAGGATACATTCAAAAACTGTTTGAGCAAGAATTAAATAAAGAAGGACTGGAATATTCAACTTGGAGACGATGGGGAATTATTGATACCAAATTAAAAAATATCACTGGTTATAAAACTCACAACTCCTTACTACCTGTTCCTAAAGAAGCACTTGATAAATATCCTTCGCTAAAACAAAATGCAGGATATTGATAACTATAAAATATGAAGTTATAATAGAACTGTGTCAACAAGAAATAATGAAAATTCTGTTGGCACAGTTCTTTTTGTGTAGATATATTACTTCCTCAATTAAAGGGGTGGGGGTATGATTTTAAGTACCTATATTTTTGAGTTGGGGATATACAAACAAAGCCCCAAACCTTATTAACGGTCTGGAGCTTTATGCTTGCCTTGTTCTGTCATATTGGTAGATTCTTATTCAAAGGTGAGCACCATCCTGTCAAGTTCATAGCCACTGACAGTTTTCCCGTCTATCTTCCTGCTAGCCTTCTCCACATGGTAAAGGGTACAGTGCTCTATCAGGTTGGCTTTGGGGGATAACTTGATTCCCAATCTGCCAAACTCATCCTTCAATTTGCTTTTCAAATCCTTATTGCTGATAAAGCCAGACTGATATATAGCCAAGAAAGCCTTATCCATCCGTCTCTTATCCTCTACAGCCTTTAGAATCTTCTCCCTGTTCCATCTAAGGGTATTCATTTCAGATTCCTTCAAGTATCTTTTGATTAGTGGAAATTCAGGATATTCCTGTTCATAAGATTCAGAAGGGGAATCCAGATAATCTTTTAGTAGTTGCTCATAGCTGACAGTCATTGCCTTTGCCAGTTTGATATTGAAATCCTCCCATTCATGCTGGTTGGTCAGCTCGAATCTCTCTGACTGCTGAAAACTGTCCCTGATACTGATTCCATCCTTATAGACTTTTCTTAGTTCCTGCTTGTAAATGAATGACTGTTTTTTCAGATTGTTATATACCATCCTGCCATTAATAATGGAGACTAGTTCAGTGTCTAGGTTCATCCTCTTAATATAGGTCTGTCTCTCTTCCTCGTCCAGCTTGTTCCATCCGCTTAGTAGTCTGTCAGCTTCATTCTCCTTATCCTGCATCAGTATTTCAAACTCTTCATCGCTCATAACATTCTTATTGGTGGAGAACAGATGGACTATCACATTCCTAAAGATGTTCTGGTATTCATCATTGATTCTGATTCTTCCTGCTATCTGTTCCATTGTAGTACTTATATCCACCAAAGTCTGCGTCCTGTATGCGTCACTGGCTACTATTATCAGCCCGTTATTGGTGAAAAGGTTACATCCCTGAAAGCATTTCTTTGTAAAGAAGTTAATCTTCTTATTGGGACTGCTGACTGATTCTATCTGGTATTCACCCAATAACTTGCTATTCCTGATTCTGTCAGCACAGCATATTTTCACATCATCAGGATTCAGTTTCAATGTGTCCGCTATCTGCCTGATACTGGTCACTGAATTGATGAAAATATACAGTTCTTCCACTTTGCTGACATTGCCGTTTATATCTGGAACTGATATACCCTCATCCAGAAATATCTGTATGAATCTAGCCAGTCCTTTGGTTAATTGTGTCACCTTGTATCTGATAGGAGCTATTTTCGTCACTCCATCCCATTGGACTTTATAATGTGGAAGCTGTTTCAGGAAGTCTATCTCAAAGTCAAGGTCAATTGGAGTGGCAGACAAAAAAGAATAATGCCTGAACTTCTGTATCTCCTCCATCAAGCCGTTAATTGCATCGTACCTGAAATCCATATCTTCCAAGATTAGATGGTACTCATCCACCAATACTTTCCATCCTTCTGTACTGCCCAACCATCCAACCAACTTGGGCAGACTGTCATAGGTCACGGCTATTTTATACGTGGTATTGTTTTTGATATACTTCCTGAACTGGTATTCTCTTACGCCACCATAACATTTGAATACCTCATACCTGTTATTCCTATCTGCCGCTATACTATCTACCAAGTCCTTGAACGGGCAAATGATAATATAGTTACTGCTGCAATTGGCAGCCACATAAGTACCGCCTACATCTGTCTTTGTCTTATTTACGATTCCAAAAGGAATACCGTCTTTAAATCTTTCTAATTCTCCCAAGTATCTGGCATTGCCGCCATTAATGATTTCTTGTTTCATTACGTATAAATTAGGTTTGATTTATAAAATTGCAATCTGTGTATTTGAAATATCTGACTTTAGGTCAAGTTTAAACAGGGTTATATTTTCCTTCTTATATAAGGACGATTTGAAGAAAAACTCGTCCATAAGAATTATGCCATAAGCACATCATAATGTCTGTAGATTTACAGCGTGATTGGCTCAATCGTAAATTTGTGCGGTGTCTGCATTGTAGTGAACGTATATCAGGGAGACTTGGAGCAGGACAGGCAAATCCATGACCTGATTTGTACCTGTGTTGGTAAATGGCAGAAATGAGCCATACCCCCTATTTGCACATTGAAATCCTACAGCTTCAAATGCCAATATGTTTTCGATTTTCGTTGCAGGCTCACATGGTAACAGGTGATTGGATTTGGTAGCATATCCAGTTGGGGATATATGCCACTCTGATACCTATAAACACGAAAAGGGAGAACCGTTTGCACAGTCCTCCCTTCGCTAGAAGTCATTCATATATCATCTTACATTTTACAGTTTCATATCCATGTTCATATCCAATCTTCTAACAAAGTTAAGCGTGTGCTCTGTGGGATGGAAGTTAAACCACCTCATTTGTGTAGTCTTCTTCCCATTCAATACATTGCTCCATAATAAGTCGTTCTGCATTTTTGGTCTTAAGCACTACATCATCAAAGTCATAATTATCATTTTCTTTCACTCCAAGTTTAAACAATTTGCCATACGATTCTTTAACGTAAGGTAGTATTTCAGTAAGTGCAGACTCTTTCAGTGCTGCGTTAGCCGCATCACGAGTAATACGCAGTTGATAATACTGAATTGAATTAGGCAGTTCCACGCTACCAGTGCCTGAAGTACGTATTCTGGATTGTAGTGCAAATTGTACGAGTTTATTAAATATCTTTGTTGGGAAAGTGAACAATTGTTGAATAAATTGGGGCGTTATACTTTCGTCTGGATACCATGTTCGATATTCACGAATATATTCATTGACTATCTTAATAGCATTATCTAATTCTGCCATCTTCTCATTGTACTTCTCAACATTAAAGTTCTTCATAATTTTAGTTGTTTTCATTATCAGTATTCGTATTAAATTTATTATTGCTCATCTTGATGTAAACGGTGTAAACCTTGTTATCTCTTTGCTTGCGTCTCTTGGAATAGCCATTGAGCTTAGCCCATATCCCAATCACGGTTTTACTGTCTGCTACTTGGTGAGCCAATGCAAGCTCACGTAGTTCTTCAAAACAAAATTCATCCTTCTTCATTAGGAAATTCATTAATTGTTAATTGTGGTAATCTGTAGTGTTTCGCTATTGGCAAGAGCAGAGCCAACCTTTTAGAATTGGCTCTATTCATGCTCAAAGCATAGGTATATGTGTACTATCCCGTTCACGCTATTGGCGACAAGTCTTGGGTTGTAGATTGTCGTATTGGCGACGTATGGTATGAGATACGGGAACAATACATTTGATTCAAGTTCGTCTAACATGTGCTGACCTGATAAGTACTTTGGTAATATGGTACTATATAAGTAAACTTTCACGTCTTTGAATCGTTTCATCTTGAGTTTAATAACATCTCGCTTTCTTAAAATAGCTTTTGGAATGTCTTCAAGGAAGTCATTTGAAGTCTTAATGTCTAAGTTTCTTAACATTAGTTCATTGATTTAAATGTATAAAATATGAATCTTTGTGTGGTGAGTGGTACAAATTCAAATAGTAGGTTTCAGATATGCTTCAATTGGGTAAATTGGATTTCAGATATACTTCAAGTCGGTAATTCACTCGTTTCAGTAGTACCACTCTTGTCTCATGTTGATAGTGCAAAGATACTGCACTTCTTGGAGGTGGCATAACAGTTTTCTAACTTTCTTGAAACTTCGTGTAGAGGGTTTCATGAGAAGAAAAGGAGGTCTGTTCCGGTAGCCCTGACCTCGATTCCGACCGTTTATGGAGTGTTTGAAGGTCGGGAATGGAGCGGGATTAACCTGCGTCTGTCTTGCCCTGTCTCATTTTTGTATCTTGGTGTATCGGTAACAGCCCGAAGCCGTTGTGAAGTCTTGTGGACTTTATGGCGTGCTGTAGTGCCGATTCTCGGGTGGCGGGATAGGTCAACTTTTTCGATTTGAGCAGACATCGGTCTGTAGTGGTGAATCTGGCAGACGGAGAAAATGACCACCGGACTTTGAATCACAATGCAAAGGTACGGCTTTCGGGGGAGGTAGCCTAATGGTAGGGTGGTTTTATGGACATTCGGAGTTGAGGCTGCTCTAAAGCCCGGATTCTCCCCATGACCGTAGCCACTCGGGGAGAATCTGACATTCAGGCTTACCGGAAGCCCTGATTCCCTTGAAAACTTGTCAGCCCTTGTTTCTTTTATCCAATATGGCTGTAGTGATTTCTTTTATATTGGTGAACCTTTCCTTATCCAACAAGCCCATTTCCAATGCCTTATTGATAAACTGCATGATTGCATCCTTGCTGACACCAATATTGATACAATTGATTATCAATTCTTTGAAACTGTCATGCAAGTCTGACAGCTTCCAAACAGACAATTGTTCTACATATTGTTTCGCTACATCAAAATCAGGTGTGGAAGATTGGGCAAAATTCTCAATCTCGCTTACAAGAGAATCAATCTCTTTGTTATAGCTACACATTTTTCCATCCTTTACGTGACCTACTTGTGATTGAAGTTCAGCAGCCTTATTGATTTTAGATGCGAAAAATTGAGTATCTAATAGTACGTCAAAGGTAATATTATTAGTCGCATCGTTGATAGGTTTCGCTTCATTGGGAGAATATGTCTCTACCTTACCCATATTAAAAATTCCATTATTTAAATTGCTTTTGAAAGCATTAGAGACTTTCTTTGCCTTATCTTTACTGTTTAAATGGGAATAAACTTTATCAACCATCTTTGTATCTTCATGCCCTGTTGCTATGATAACAGTTTCTTTTGGGATGCCTTTTCTACACAATATTGTGATAAAAGTATGCCTTGCGGTATGTGTGTGAAGTAATTTATAAAGAGGTTGGGTTTGTTTAACTCCATTTTCCTCATAAGTGATAGGCTCGTCTAATCCAGCTTGTTCTGCTACTTCTTTTAAGGCTTCATTGACAATAGACTTTCTTTCTTTATAATATAATAATTCTTTATTTTCATATTTGGATATAATTTCTTTGGCTAATGGCAATAATGGAATTATAGCTCTGGCTTTTGTCTTTTGTTGTATAATAGAGATAGTTCCTGCATCTTCATCCCTTTCATTATCTCCATTAAAGAATTTTTGCATATCCCCAATCCGTTGCCCAACTAAACATTGTAATATGAATAGGTCTCTAATTTCTGTATATTTCTTTATTTGTCTTTCTGTTCCTGTTATGATATGGTTGTAGAATTTATTCAGTTGTTCTTCTGTTAATGAAACTTTTTTGTTGTCAGCTAATTCTTTGTTGGATTTGTCTTTCACGAACTCAAAGCTATTTAGGTTACTGTCAGACCATCTGAAAGGAATATCTAGTCTTTTATCTGCTATTCCTAGTAAATTGAATATAGTTCCTTTAATTATATTGCGCAAAGTGTTATGCGGATGTAATGGATTCTCTTTTATTATTTGTTTTTGGTAACGATTAATAGTATCTAAATTCATGCTCTCCCATGTATTGGGGATTTCATTGTCTTTGAGAAAACGCTCAAATTTGTCTATGTTAGAACGATATTGTTTTTTACTACTTTCTGCACAAGTCTTTGCTTCTATAATTTGCTTCATTATAAACGTTGCGGGTTTCTGTAATTCTTTCTTCATCCTATCTTTATATATGTGTTGTTTTAATAGTTTCATACTTTCTCCAATCTCGTCTGGATGCATGCAAAGATAATGCTTAAATTCGATGAAATATTCTTTTAGTTTTGTGATTTTCTTGTTCACTATAGTGTTATTTATATTATCTAACTCTGATAAGCGTACGCTGATATATGCTTCTTGTCTTTTTTCATTCCAGTGGTCTGGATATATCTTTACCCCTGTAGATAGTTTAACTTGTTTGTTGTTTATTCTGCATACTAAATAGAGGTTGGTTGGCTTCTCGCTACGTGGTTTTCTTAAATTGAAACGAGCTTGCATCTCATTAATAAAAATCTGCCTTTCCATAATCTTGTTCTTTAAAGTTGTTCTTTAATTCGGTTCTTTGAATGTGTTCTTTTAAGGCAATTCTTTTTGATAAGTATTAATTAGCCCCCCTCATTAAATATTCTGGCGTACAGTTTGCGCATTTTGAATAAAAACCGTATATTTGCACGCAATAAATTTTTAAACGCACAGCCCTATGTCATTTATTGCTGATAAGATTGTAATGGATGGGTTAACTTACGACGACGTATTGTTGATCCCCGCTTATTCTGAAGTTTTACCGCGCACTGTCGATCTCTCGACAAAGTTTTCAAGAAACATTGAGTTAAAAATTCCTTTTGTGACGGCTGCCATGGATACGGTTACCGAAGCGAAAATGGCTATTGCCATTGCCCGTGAAGGTGGTATCGGTGTGATTCACAAGAATATGTCTATTGAGGAGCAGGCAAGACAAGTTGCCATTGTAAAGCGTGCTGAAAATGGTATGATTTACGATCCTGTTACTATTAAGAGAGGTTCTACTGTTAGCGATGCTTTGGGAATTATGGCTGAATATAAAATCGGCGGTATTCCTGTGGTGGATGATGAAGGTTATCTGGTAGGTATCGTTACCAACAGAGATTTGCGTTTCGAAAGAGACATGACCAAACATATTGATCTGGTTATGACTCCCAAAGAAAGATTGGTGACTACCAATCAGTCTACAGATTTGGAGTCTGCAGCACAGATTCTTCAGAAACATAAGATCGAGAAATTGCCGATTGTCGGAATGGATGGGAAATTGATCGGTCTTGTTACTTATAAAGATATAACAAAGGCAAAAGATAAACCGATGGCTTGTAAGGATGCCAAAGGTCGTCTGCGTGTAGCTGCAGGTGTGGGCGTTACTGCCGATACGCTGGATCGCATGCAGGCATTGGTAGATGCCGGTGCGGATGCTATCGTGATCGATACAGCTCACGGACATTCTATGTTCGTTATTGAAAAACTGAAAGAAGCAAAGAAACGCTTCCCGAATATTGATATTGTAGTAGGTAATATTGCTACCGGCGAAGCTGCGAAGGCTTTGGCGGAAGCTGGTGCTGATGCAGTGAAAGTAGGTATCGGTCCGGGTTCTATCTGTACGACTCGTGTTGTTGCAGGTGTGGGTGTTCCTCAGTTATCGGCTGTATATGATGTAGCCAAAGCACTGAAAGGTACAGGTGTTCCTTTGATTGCTGATGGTGGATTACGTTACTCCGGTGATGTGGTAAAAGCATTGGCTGCCGGTGGATATTGTGTGATGATCGGATCATTGGTTGCCGGAACTGAAGAGTCTCCGGGTGATACTATTATCTTTAACGGACGTAAGTTCAAGTCATATCGTGGTATGGGCTCATTGGAAGCGATGGAAAATGGTTCGAAGGACCGTTACTTCCAGAGCGGAACTGCCGATGTGAAGAAGTTGGTACCGGAAGGTATTGCTGCACGTGTTCCTTATAAAGGTACGCTTTATGAAGTAGTTTATCAGCTGTCCGGCGGTTTGCGTGCAGGTATGGGATATTGCGGTGCTGCTAATATTGAAAAACTGCATGATGCGAAGTTTACTCGTATCACAAATGCCGGAGTGATGGAAAGTCATCCGCATGACGTGACGATTACCAGTGAATCGCCTAACTATAGCCGTCCGGAATAATTTATATAAACGGTAAACGATTAGCGGTGAACGGTGAACAGGCTGTATGGCACATGTTCGTTGTTCACCGTTTGTCGTTTTAAACAAAGAATCAATGATGAAAAGAAGTCTGCTTTTAGGATGGATAAGTCTCTTCGGAATATGGGTTTCCGCTCAGGAAGATCCCGTAGTAATGCGGATTAACGGAAAGGAAATACCTCGTTCGGAGTTTGAATATTCCTATCGCCGTCATGTGGATGGTGAGGGTGAGAAATTGTCTCCTAAAGAATATGCGGAGCTTTTCATTCAGGCTAAGTTGAAAGTGGAAGCGTCCAGAGCGGCAGGGCTCGATACTACTTCGGCTTTTCGTAAGCAACAGGAAGCTTATCGGACAAAGTTGTTGAGGTCTTATCTGCCGGGCAGCCAGGAAATGGATGGCAATGCCCGTATTCTATATCAGAAGATGAAAGGAAATGTACGTAACGGACAAGTACAGGTACAGCAGATTTTCAAATATCTGCCTCAAACCATTACTTCCAGGCATTTGCAAGAGGAGCAAGCACGTATGGATTCTATTTATCAGGTGATACAGAATCAGCCAAGTATTGATTTTACCAGTTTGGTGGACCGGTTTTCAGATGATAAACGTTGTGTGTGGATCGAAAACTTACAGACAACTTCCGAGTTTGAGGATGTCGCTTTTTCTTTGGCGAAGGGTGAAATATCGAAACCTTTCTTTACACCGGAGGGGCTTCATATTCTGCAAGTTGCTGACCGGAAAGAAGTATCTGCGTATGAGATAGTTAGTGATAGCCTTTTGAATCGTTTACGGCGTCAGCCACTGGATAAAGGAACGGAAGCAATAGTGGAGCAATTGAAAAAAGAATACCAATATGTTCCGAATACGGAGGCTTTGGAGGAATTGCTGCAGAAAGGTGAAACAGATAGAACTTTGTTTACTGTCAATGGGCAGACATATACGGGAGAGATGTTTAAGTGGTTTGCTTCATCCCATCCCCAGGCTGTAAAACGTCAGCTGAATGGTTTTATAGCCAAATCTTTGCTGGATTACGAGAATCGGCATGTGGAAAAAAAGCATCCGGAACTTCGTTATACTTTGCAGGAGTATGCTGAAAAATGTCTGGTTGCGGAGATCACGCGTCAGAAAGTAGATTTACCGGCTGTTAACGATCGGGCAGGATTGGCTACTTATTTTAAGTTTCATTCATCGGATTACCGCTGGGAACATCCTCGGTATAAAGGAGTGGTATTGCATTGTGTGGATAAAAAGACTGCCAAACAGGCTAAAAAGCTGCTGAAGAAAGTACCGGAGAAGGAATGGGAAGACATACTTCGCAAAACTTTTAATACATCCGGTGACGAAAAAATTAAAATCGAACAGGGGATTTTTGCCGACGGAGATAATAAATATATAGATAAATTGGTCTTTAAGAAGGGTGGTTTTGAGTCTGTAATGTCGTATCCTTTTACTATTGTTGCTGGCAAAAAACAGAAGGGTCCGGATGATTACAGAGAGGTAATTGAGCAGGTGAGAAAAGATTATAGAAACTATCTTAACGCATATTGGGAGCGGGAATTGGAGGAGTCAGGTAAGGTTGAAATAAACCAAGAGGTTTTAAAAACAGTTAATAATAACTGATGTAACCGATTATTCACTATCTTCGTACCTTAAATAAGTAGATTTGAATTGACGATGCGAATATTAGTCCTCTTACTAATTACCCTTCTTTGTTGTGGAGCGTGCAAAGAGCAGTACGACCACAAAGGCAAGACTGCATTAGTGGAGGTAGATGGTAACTTTTTATATAAAGAAGATTTGATGTCTGTGCTACCGGTCGGATTGTCAAAAGATGATAGTATTCTTTTCGCCGAGCATTACATTCGTAGCTGGGCGGAGGAGATTTTGTTGTATGAAAAAGCAGCGAATAATATCCCGGATAATGTGGATGTAGATAAGCTGGTGGAGAATTACCGGAAAGCTTTGATCATGCATACTTATCAGCAGGAACTGATAAACCAGAAACTGACGAGTGATATTTCGGAGCAGGAGATTGCGGATTATTATGAGAAAAACAAGGATTTGTTTAAACTGGAATCTCCGCTGATTAAGGGACTGTTTATTAAAGTTCCGTTGACAGCACCTCAGCTGAACAATGTTCGCAGATGGTATAAGACTGAGAAACAGGACGCTGTGGAGAGCCTGGAAAAATATAGTTTGCAGAATGCGGTGAAGTATGAATACTTTTACAATAAATGGGTTCCGGTAACGGATGTGCTGGATCTGATTCCATTGAAAGAGGCGGCACCGGAAGAATACATAAACAAGCATCGGCAAGTGGAGCTGAAAGATACGGCATTTTGTTATTTCCTCAATGTGAGCGATTATCGCGGAGCAGGCGAAGAAAAACCGTATGAGTTTGCACGGTCGGAAGTGAAGGATTTACTGGTCAATCAGAAACGGGTGAACTTTATGGAACAAGTGAAGAACGACCTGTATCAGCAGGCTGTGAACAAAAAGAAGATTATATACAATTATTAAATACAAAGAATGAAGAAGTTTGTGAACTTTAGATTTATTGTTACCCTTGTCCTGGCAGTATTTGCCAACGTGGTAACTTATGCACAGGACAATGTAATTGATGAGGTAGTTTGGGTAGTAGGTGACGAAGCTATTTTGAAATCAGATGTGGAAGAGGCACGCATGGATGCCCTGTATAATGGACGCAGATTTGAAGGCGATCCTTATTGTGTAATACCCGAAGAAATCGCTGTGCAGAAATTATTCCTGCATCAGGCAAAGCTGGACAGTATCGAAGTTTCCGAAGCGGAAATCATTCAGCGCGTAGATATGATGACCAATATGTATATTCAGCAGATTGGTTCTAAAGAGAAGATGGAGGAATACTTCAATAAGACTGCCACTCAAATTCGTGAAACGTTGCGCGAAAATGCCCGGGATGGATTGACGGTACAGAAAATGCAGCAGAAACTGGTAGGAGAAATCAAGGTGACTCCGGCAGAAGTACGCCGCTATTTCAAAGATCTTCCTCAGGACAGTATCCCTTATATTCCCACTCAGGTAGAAGTGCAGATTATCACCCTGCAACCTAAAATTCCTATTGCGGAAATAGAAGACGTAAAGAGACGTTTACGTGATTATACGGATCGTGTGACAAAAGGGGAGATTGATTTCTCTACGCTGGCACGTCTGTATTCTGAAGATAAGGCTTCTGCTATCAAGGGTGGTGAACTTGATTTTATGGGACGTGGTATGCTTGACCCGGCTTATGCCAATGTAGCATTCAGTCTTCAAGACCCGAAGAAGGTTTCCAAGATTGTAGAATCGGAATTTGGTTATCATATTATTCAGCTGATCGAGAAGCGCGGTGACCGTGTGAATACCCGTCACATTCTGTTGCGCCCGAAAGTTTCTGAAAAGGAATTGACAGAGGCTTGTGCCCGTCTGGACTCTATCGGTGATGATATTCGTCAGAATAAGTTTACGTTTGATGATGCTGCTTCTGTGATTTCACAAGATAAAGATACTCGTAATAATCACGGTATTATGGTGAATACGAATGAGCGTACTGGCATCACTACTTCTAAATTCCAGATGCAGGATTTGCCGCAGGATGTTGCGAAAGTAGTGGATAAGATGAATGTGGGTGAAATATCCAAAGCCTTTACGATGATCAACGAGAAAGATGGAAAAGAAGTTTGTGCCATTGTAAAACTGAAAGCAAAGATCAACGGTCATAAAGCTACCATTGCGGAAGACTATCAGGATTTGAAGGAAATAGTGATGGATAAGCGTCGGGAAGAGATGTTGCAGAAATGGATTTTGAACAAACAGAAACATACGTATGTACGTATTGATCCGAACTGGCAGAAGTGTGACTTCAAGTATCCGGGTTGGGTAAGGAATGATTGATGTTTAAACAGCTTGACTTTATATGCTGAAACAAAACAAGAAAGATAAACAGCAAGACGGGCATAGATGGCTTCTTATAGGCTTTCTATGCCTGTTTGCCGTATGCCTTGTGGCGCAGGTGAAGCCCACCGGACAGAATAAAAAGACGGAGACCCCGGCTGTAAAACCTGAGGATGGAACAAAGCAAACTGCCAAAGGTACAAAGAAAGAACCGGAAAATAAAAAGACGAAAGTGTATTTGTTGCATGCAAACCAAGGACAGGCTGACAAGCTTGCCCGACCGGATGTTCAAGTGTTGATCGGAAATGTAAAGCTGCGTCATGACAGTATGTATATGTTTTGTGACAGTGCTTTGATTTACGAGAAAACCAATTCGGTAGAAGCATTCAGTAATGTACGTATGGAGCAGGGAGACACTCTGTTCATCTATGGTGATTATCTTTACTATGATGGAATGACGCAGATTGCGCAGATTCGTGAGAACGTAAAAATGATCAACCGGAACACGACACTGCTGACTGACAGTCTGAATTATGACCGTCTTTATGATCTCGGTTATTATTTTGAGGGAGGGACTTTGATGGATGAAGAGAATGTATTAACCTCAGACTGGGGAGAATACAGTCCGGCTACCAAACAATCGGTGTTCAATCATGATGTGAAATTGGTGAATCCTAAGTTTGTATTGACATCGGATACATTGAAATATAATACCTTCTCTAAGATTGCTACCATTCTCGGTCCTTCGAATATTGTGAGTGATAATAATCATATCTATTCAGAACGAGGCTTTTATAATACATTGAGTGAACAGGCAGAATTGTTGGATCGTTCTATTCTGACGAATGACGGAAAGAAGTTGATTGGTGACAGCTTGTTTTATGACCGGAAAGTGGGATATGGTGAAGCGTTCGATAATATACGAATGACAGATACCATCAATAAAAATATGCTGACGGGCAATTATTGTTTCTATAATGAATTGACCGATTCTGCTTTTGCCACCAAACGTGCCGTTGCTATTGACTATTCACAAGGTGACAGCCTCTTTATGCATGGAGATACGTTGCAGCTTGTTTCCTATAATCTGAATACGGACTCAGTATTCCGCCTGATGAAAGCTTATCATAAGGTCCGTATGTATCGTACTGATGTGCAGGGTGTTTGCGACTCACTGGTCTATAATTCAAAAGATTCTTGCCTGACCATGTATACGGACCCGATTCTTTGGAATGAAGGTCAGCAACTGCTCGGTGAGGAGATCAAGATTTATATGAATGACAGTACCATTAACTGGGCGCACATTATCAACCAGGCACTGACGGTAGAGATGAAAGATTCCATTCACTATAACCAGGTGTCCGGTAAAGAAATGAAAGCCTATTTCGAAAACGGTGATATGCGGCATATTGAAGTGATAGGTAATGTGATGACTGCTTTCTATCCGGAAGAAAAAGACAGTACAATGACCGGTTTTAATAACATGGAAGGAAGTGTACTTCATCTTTATCTGAAAGAAAAGAAGATGGAAAAGGGTATGTTTGTTGGTAAGTCCAACGGAACATTATATCCAATGGATCAGATACCTCCCGATAAGCTGAGGCTGTCTACATTTGCCTGGTTTGACTATGTCCGTCCTTTAAATAAAGAGGATATTTTCAATTGGAGAGGCAAGAAGGAAGGGGAGACACTGAAACCTACCACCGACCGGCGGCCAAAGACTGATAGGCGAAAGTTAATTAATATGGATTTTCCTGATTTGAAATAGCGTATGGGAATGTTTTTTAATTCGATGAGGAAACCTCGGGGCTTTAATCATCAATACATTTATGTGAACGAGCGGAAAGAGAAGCTCGATAAGATGGAGGAGAAAGCGAAGCGTGAATTGGGAATGCTTCCTGAGAAAGAGTTCAGTCCCGAAGATATTCGCGGTAAGTTTGTCGAAGGAACTACGCATCTGAAGCGCAGAAAGGCAAGCGGACGTAAACCTGTATCCTTTGGAATCATATTGATAATCATAGCTTTCCTTTTATATTTGTGGCATTATTTGGCGACGGGAAGCTGGTCATTTTAACTACTTAAGTAAACTATGAGCGATATTATTCATTTGTTGCCTGATTCGGTAGCTAATCAGATTGCTGCCGGTGAAGTGATACAACGTCCGGCATCTGTTATTAAAGAGCTAGTGGAAAATGCAATCGATGCAGATGCTCAAAATATACATGTACTCGTCACGGATGCTGGTAAGACCTGCATCCAGATTATAGACGATGGAAAAGGAATGTCCGAAACGGATGCACGACTTGCTTTCGAACGTCATGCGACTTCTAAAATTCGCGAGGCATCGGATTTGTTTGCTCTGCGTACGATGGGATTTCGTGGGGAAGCACTGGCTTCCATCGCAGCTGTGGCGCAGGTTGAATTGAAAACACGGCTGGAATCCGAAGAATTGGGAACCAGATTGGTGATTGCAGGTTCTAAAGTAGAAAGCCAGGAAGCTGTTTCCTGCTCAAAGGGAAGTAACTTTTCTGTGAAGAATTTATTCTTTAATGTGCCTGCCCGTCGTAAGTTCCTAAAAGCTAATTCAACAGAACTAAGTAATATTCTGGCTGAATTTGAACGCATTGCTCTGGTTCATCCTGAGGTATCCTTTTCACTTTACAGCAATGATTCCGAATTGTTCAATCTGCCTGTATCTCCTTTGCGGCAACGTATTCTTGCTATCTTTGGCAAGAAACTGAATCAACAGTTGTTGAATATCGAGGTGAATACTACGATGGTGAAAATCTCGGGCTACATAGCAAAGCCGGAAACGGCCCGTAAGAAAGGTGCACATCAATACTTCTTTGTCAACGGACGCTATATGCGCCATCCTTATTTTCATAGGGCAGTGATGGAAGCTTATGAACAGTTGATCCCTGTTGGCGAGCAAGTTTCCTATTTTATTTACTTTGAAGTAGACCCGGCTAATATTGATGTGAATATCCATCCTACAAAGACGGAAATCAAGTTTGAGAATGAACAGGCCATTTGGCAAATACTTTCGGCATCAGTAAAAGAGTCATTGGGTAAGTTCAGTGCCATTCCTTCCATTGATTTCGACACGGAAGACATGCCGGAGATTCCTGCATTTGAGCAGAATCTTCCTCCTGCACCTCCGAAAGTTAACTATAACTCAGATTTTAATCCGTTCAAAGTATCCTCCGGAGGAAGTGGCGGTGGGTCATATACTCGTCCGAAAGTGGAATGGGAAGGATTGTATGGTGGATTGACTAAGGCAAGTAAGATAAATGAACCTCAGCAAGAGCCGGAAATGGACTGGGAGAATTCTCCTTTCGAAGAAGAATCGGTGGTTGCTGAAGAGAAAACTATTTCGGCTGTATCTGCCGCTTCATCCACTTTTTCATCCGCTTCATCTACATTATATGCTAATGAGCCTGTGATTGAAAAGGGAAATCTGCATCTGCAGTTTAAAGGCCGCTTTATTCTGACTTCAGTGAAATCCGGATTGATGCTGATTGACCAGCATCGTGCGCATATCCGCGTACTTTTTGATCGCTATATGGTGCAGATAAAACAAAAGCAAGGCGTTTCACAGGGAGTGCTTTTTCCCGAAATATTGCAGTTGCCTGCTTCAGAAGCTGCTGTCTTGCAAGGAATCATGGATGATTTATCGGCAGTTGGTTTTGATTTGAGTGATTTGGGTGGCGGTAGCTATGCTATCAACGGTATTCCTTCGGGGATAGAAGGACTGAATCCGGTTGAGTTGGTACGGAATATGCTACATACAGCTATGGAAAAAGGAAATGATGTAAAGGAGGAGATCCAGCATATCTTAGCTTTAACATTGGCGCGTGCTGCAGCGATTGTATATGGTCAGGTGTTGAGTAATGAGGAAATGGTAAGTCTTGTAGACAGTCTTTTTGCCTGTCCTTCACCTAATTACACTCCGGATGGCAAAACAGTCTTGACTACAATAAAGGAAGAGGACATCGAAAAATTATTCAAATAAAACAAATAAAATCATCATTTTATAAAACCTTTTAGTTCAGTTCGTGTTATTTAAATAGTTCAACAAAGAAAAGATTATAATAACCACTTAACTATTAGGTATATGAAAAAGATTCTAATGTTGCTGGCTTTTGCCGGCGTTGCGTCTGCCGCTTCTGCGCAGCAAACCGTGACTGTAACTGAATACGAGGTTGTTCAGGTACAAGATAAATATCAGGTAATAACTAACCCATTCTGGAGTAACTGGTTCTTCTCAGTAGGAGGTGGTGCACAGGTATTATTTGGTAATAATGACCATATCGGAAAATTCAGAGACCGTATTGCCCCCACATTGAATGTATCAGTTGGTAAATGGGTAACACCCGGTTTTGGAGTGCGTATGCAATACAGTGGACTACAATCTAAAGGATTCACTACTAACGAATCTGCAAATTATGTAGTCGGTGGTCCGAGAGAAGATGGCTCTTACAAGCAGAGATGGGACTATATGAACTTGCATGGTGATTTGATGATCAACCTGAATGCGCTTTTCGGTGGATACAACCCGGATCGCGTATATGAAATTATCCCGTATATCGGTGCCGGCTGGGCTCATTCATATTCCAAACCTCATACCAATGCTGCTACTTTCAATGCAGGTATTATCAATCGTTTCCGTTTGTCAAATGCTGTTGATTTGAATCTTGAATTGAGTGCAACTGGTCTGGAAGGTAAGTTTGACGGTGAACATGGTGGTAAACCCGATTATGACGGTATTTTAGGTGCTACTCTCGGTGTAACTTATTACTTCCCGACCCGTGGATTCCAACGCCCTGTTCCACAGATTATCTCTGAACTGGAATTGAGACAGATGCGTGATCAGATGAATGCTATGGCAGCCGCTAATATGCAGTTGCAGCAACAGTTGGCTAATGCACAGCAACCTGTAGTGGAAGAAGCTGAAGAAGTTGTTGTAACAGATGCTAACATCGCACCGCGTACAGTATTCTTCAAGATTGGTTCAGACAAGTTGTCTCCACAAGAAGAAATGAACTTATCTTATCTTGCCAGCAAGATGAAAGAATTCCCGAACATGACATATACAATCAACGGATATGCAGACTCTGCAACCGGTACTCCGTCTATCAACCAGAAGTTGAGTATGGAACGTGCACAGGCTGTTAAAGACTTGTTGGTTAAGAAGTACGGCATCTCTGCAGACAGATTAACCGTTGCAGCAGGTGGTGGTGTCGATAAGTTCGGTCAACCGATTTTGAACCGTGTTGTATTGGTAGAATCAACTCAGTAATACGCTCATCTAGCTCGGTATATATTTTGTATAGGCTGGATTAGTTTAATAAAACATAGTCTCCTTATTTTCTTGCTTCCTTATTTTATGGATAAGGCGGGAAAATAAGGAGACTTTTTTGAATACATAAAACTTCTTCTTTATCGTTCTAATATATTATATGAATCAGCCGATTTTATAAATTAACTCTTTTACAGCATCATTCTCAGACAAACATCCATTCTATGTAATAAAGTTTTGTATATTTGTAATACATAACTCAAATCTAAGACATTATGGGTGATTTTTATGGCGTATGTGCATTACTTGCTGCACTGATGTTCTTCGTCTTGATACAAAAGTTTGATAAGAAGTTTGGGAAGGTAGAGAAAGAACTGGACGAAATAAAGAAACGAATGGATGCTTTTCTCAAAGCTCAGGAGAGAATAGCTTCCGATCATGTACAATCGAAGGAAAATGTATCGGCTGAAGCCGTGGAAGACACATGTATCCCGCCTCATGCGGCAAATGAAATCCCTGTTCTGAAAAAAGAACTGTTGCGGAAAGAAGAACAGCTTGAAGCTCCTCAGGGTATGATGGCAGAGAATAATGTAACTTCTGAAATACCTGTCGTCACACCGTCTGTACGGAAACAGAAGAAAGTTAACTATGAGAAGTTTATCGGTGAAAATCTGTTTGGCAAGATTGGTATTCTTGTATTCGTAATTGGTGTTGGCTTCTTTGTGAAATATGCCATTGATAAAGACTGGATTAACGAGACATTACGTACTGTACTCGGTTTCCTGACCGGCTCTGCATTGCTGGTTGTTGCCGAACGTCTGCAAAAGAAGTACCGTACATTCAGTTCCTTGCTTGCGGGTGGAGCTTTCGCTGTCTTTTATCTTACGGTAGCTATTGCCTTTCATTTTTATCATCTCTTCCCTCAGACTGTCGCCTTTATTATTCTGATAGTTATAACGCTGTTCATGTCGATTCTGTCTGTCCTGTACGACAGGCGCGAACTGGCCATCATTTCATTGGTCGGAGGATTCCTGGCACCTTTTATCGTCAGCAGTGGCGATGGTAACTATATGGTACTGTTCACTTATATAAGTATATTGAATCTTGGGATGTTCGGACTTTCTATCTATAAGAAATGGGGAGAACTTCCGGTGATAGCCTTTGTCTTTACCTACCTAGTGATGGGACTATTCCTGCTGACCGGCTATTCTACCGGAACGGCAATCATTTCCGTACATCTGTTCGCATTTGCTACCTTGTTCTATTTTATATTCCTGTTGCCGATCTTATCGATACTCCGGATAGAAGCCATAAAGAAGAACAGGGGATTATTACTGGTTATCATAACCAATAACTTCATTTATCTGTTATTGGGAATCCTGTTCCTGCGAAATATGGAACTGGCATTTAAGTCCGAAGGTTTGCTGAGCTTGTTCATTGCAATCATCAATTTAGTTTTGGTTATCTGGCTGCGAATGAGTAAGAAAGATTATAAGTTCCTTATTTATGCCATGTTGGGACTTGTACTGACATTTGTTTCCATCACCATACCTATTCAACTGGACGGAAACTATATAACCTTATTCTGGGCAGCGGAAATGGTACTGCTGTTATGGCTTTATGTCAAATCGAAGATCTGGATATATGAACGTGCTACCTTGGTATTGATGGGGCTGACACTTATTTCATATCTGATGGATGTATCTGCCGTGATACTATCTTCCTCTTCCTCCGATACAGTTTTCCTGAACAGCTCTTTTGCGACTTCCCTGTTTGTCGGTTTGGCTGCGGGCGCATTTGCTTTGATGATGGGACATTACCGCTCTCTTTTCTCTGAATCCCGCTGCCTGAGATATGTTCCTTGGAATCCGGTCATGCTTCTTACATCTGCTGCTATACTCTATTATACATTCATGGCAGAGTTTTCCTTGCATCTGGCAGGAGCTACAAGGAGCGGGATGATGCTGGTATTCACTTCCGCTGCCATCCTTATCCTCAGCTATGCTTTCAAGAAGCGTTTCCCGATAGAGCAATGTACGATTCCTTATCTGGCAGGTCTTGGAATTAATGTTTTGATATATGCGATCAATATATGGGGAGACCAATGGGCACACATGAGTCTGTCTCCTGTTTTACTCCGATGGCTGGCGGCAGCATTTATTATAGTTAACCTATACTACGTTGCCCGTCAATACTATACTATTATAGGACTGAAAACTCACTTCACTGTCTATTTGAATGTGTTGGCACTTCTCCTTTGGCTGACGATGGTGCGTTCTTTCCTCTGGCAGGCGGGAGTCGAAGATTTCGACGCCGGTTTCTCCGTTTCATTGAGCATTGCGGGATTTGTCCAGATGGCATTGGGGATGCGTCTGCACCAGAAAGTGTTACGTATCATTAGTCTTTCAACTTTTGGAATCGTTCTGCTGAAACTGATTCTGAAGGACTTATGGGCAATGCCTACTATCGGTAAGATCATAGTATTTATCATTTTGGGCTTGATATTGCTGGTACTTTCTTTCCTTTACCAGAAGCTGAAAGGAGTGCTCTTCAAAAATGATGAAGATGAAACGGATTGAGCCGGTCATGCAATAAAACTCTCTTTATATAAATACAAATAAGAAAGCACCCGCGTTACAGTTGTCTGTGGCGTGGGTGCTTTCTTATTTATAAAGGATGTGTCGTACACCCTATTTTTTATTCTGTTTATTCCTGCGAAGAGGCAAAGCGTTTCACTTGTTCTTCAATCAGTTCTTTATCATCGAAGTAGTTGATCTTCATCGCTTTCTTTACATCTGCCAATGTTTCGGCAGCGGCAGCTCTGGCTACTTCGCATCCTTCCTGCAACATTTTGTAAATAGCAGGAATATCTTTACTGAATTCTTTGCGACGGTTGCGGATCGGTTCCAATGTTTCCTGCATAATAGCGTTCAGGAAGCGTTTTACTTTTACGTCGCCCAGTCCGCCACGCTGATAGTGAGCTTTCAGTTCTTCCAGATTCGGATAATCCGGCAAGTAACGTTCGAAATGTTCCGGACGGCAGAAAGCGTCCAGATAAGTAAATACGGTATTACCCTCTATCTTACCCGGATCTTGTACGCGGAGGTGTCCCGGATCGGTGTACATACTCATGATCTTCTTCTGGATTTCTTCCGGTTCTTCGGACAGATAGATGCAGTTTCCGAGTGATTTACTCATTTTAGCCTTTCCGTCAGTTCCCGGCAGACGAAGGCAGGCAGCATTGTCCGGCAACAGGATTTCCGGTTCTACCAGCGTTTCACCATAAATATAGTTGAAGCGACGAACGATTTCGCGCGCCTGTTCCAGCATCGGTTCCTGGTCTTCACCTACCGGAACAGTAGTGGCACGGAAAGCAGTAATGTCCGCAGCCTGGCTGATAGGATAAGTGAAAAAGCCTACAGGGATGCTTGCTTCGAAGTTACGCATCTGAATTTCAGACTTCACAGTCGGATTGCGTTGCAAACGGGATACGCTTACAAGGTCCATATAATAGAAGCTAAGTTCGCACAATTCCGGTATTTGCGATTGGATGAAGATAGTGGCTTTGGTCGGATCAATGCCGCATGCCAGATAGTCGAGGGCAACTTCAATCACATTCTGACGTACCTTTTCAGGATTGTCTATATTGTCCGTCAACGCCTGTGAATCGGCAATGAAGATAAACATTTTACTATAGTCACCTGCATCTTGCAAGTCCACTCTGCGTTTCAACGAACCTACATAATGTCCGATATGGAGTCTTCCGGTAGGACGGTCACCCGTCAATATGATTTTCTCTTTTTTCATTGTTATAGCCTTATTATAATAGATTTAGCGACAAAGATAAGGATAAAAAATGAAAGATGCGTCAAAATGAAGCCTCTTCGTTATTTATGCTTACTTTTCTCGACTTTTAGTATAAAAAGAGAATATTCTTCTTCAAATTCTTTGTAATTTTAGAAATATGTCGTTACTTTGCACAAATTTTGAAATCGACAATGAATCAACAAGAAATTAGAAGTAAGTATTATCTACATTCGGATGTTTTTCACCCGGAATCAACAGGCTTCTTCTTTTTTCTCCAAAAACGATATTTTAGTTCTTTGGTAATGCGTTAATCCTTTTACGAGGGTAACGCATTTTTTTTATAGACGAAACTTAGAAAACTTATTATAACAACAAAAGAAATGGAAAAGGAAATCAAGAAAGTTCTCGTTTTGGGTTCTGGAGCACTCAAAATCGGACAAGCCGGAGAATTTGACTACTCAGGCTCACAAGCACTGAAAGCTTTGAAAGAAGAAGGTATCAGCTCAGTATTGGTAAACCCGAACATCGCAACCATTCAGACTTCTGAAGGAATTGCCGATAAAGTGTATTTCCTTCCCGTAACTACTTATTTCGTAGAAGAGATTATCAAGAAAGAACGTCCGGACGGTATCCTGCTGGCTTTCGGCGGACAGACTGCATTGAACTGCGGTGCCGAACTGTACACACAAGGTGTTCTTGATAAGTATGGAGTGAAAGTACTGGGTACATCGGTAGAAGCTATCATGTACACAGAAGACCGTGACCTGTTCGTGAAGAAACTGGATGAGATTCAGATGAAGACTCCGGTGAGCCAGGCTGTAGAAAGCATGGAAGATGCTATCGCTGCTGCCCGTAAGATCGGTTATCCGGTGATGGTGCGTTCGGCCTATGCCTTGGGAGGTCTTGGTAGCGGTATCTGTGCTAACGAAGAAGAATTCCTGAAACTGGCTGAAAGTTCTTTCGCTTTCTCTAAGCAGATTCTGGTAGAAGAATCTCTGAAAGGTTGGAAAGAAATCGAGTTTGAGGTGATTCGTGATGCCAACGACCACTGCTTTACAGTGGCCAGCATGGAAAACTTCGACCCGCTGGGCATCCATACCGGTGAATCCATCGTTGTAGCTCCTACTTGCTCATTGGATGACAAAGAACTGAAGTTGTTGCAGGAACTGTCTACGAAGTGCATCCGTCACCTCGGCATCGTAGGTGAATGTAACATCCAGTATGCGTTCAACTCTGATACGGACGACTATCGTGTGATTGAAGTAAATGCCCGTCTGAGCCGTTCTTCCGCACTGGCATCCAAAGCTACCGGTTATCCGCTGGCATTCGTGGCCGCTAAGATTGCATTGGGGTACTCACTCGACCAGATCGGTGAGATGGGAACTCCGAACTCTGCTTATCTTGCTCCGCAACTTGATTACTATATCTGTAAAATCCCTCGCTGGGACTTGACGAAGTTTGCCGGTGTATCCCGTGAAATCGGTTCAAGCATGAAGTCGGTAGGTGAAATCATGTCTATCGGTCGCTCTTTCGAAGAAATCATTCAGAAAGGTCTTCGTATGATCGGTCAGGGTATGCACGGGTTTGTAGGTAACGACGATGTACACTTCGACGACCTCGATAAAGAACTTTCACGTCCGACTGACTTGCGTATCTTCTCCATCGCACAAGCTATGGAAGAAGGATACAGCATCGACCGTATCCACGAACTGACTAAGATCGATCCCTGGTTCCTCGGCAAGCTGAAGAACATTGTAGACTATAAAGCCAAATTGTCTACCTATAACAAGGTGGAAGATATCCCGGCTGACGTAATGCGTGAAGCTAAGGTTCTTGGTTTCTCTGACTTCCAGATTGCCCGCTTCGTTCTGAATCCGACCGGAAACATGGAAAAAGAAAACCTTGCGGTACGTGCTCACCGTAAAGCCTTAGGTATTCTTCCGGCTGTAAAACGCATCAATACTATCGCTTCCGAACATCCGGAACTGACTAACTACCTGTATATGACTTATGCAGTGGAAGGTTACGACGTAAACTATTATAAGAATGAAAAATCAGTAGTAGTACTGGGATCGGGCGCTTACCGCATCGGTAGCTCGGTTGAATTTGACTGGTGCTCGGTGAATGCGGTTCAGACTGCCCGCAAGCTGGGGTACAAGTCTATCATGATCAACTACAACCCTGAAACAGTTTCTACTGACTACGATATGTGCGACCGTCTGTACTTCGACGAACTTTCTTTCGAACGTGTGCTTGACGTGATCGACCTTGAACAACCGCGTGGTGTGATCGTATCCGTAGGCGGACAGATTCCGAACAACCTGGCTATGAAGCTGTATCGCCAGTCGGTACCTGTACTGGGTACTTCGCCGGTTTCTATCGACCGTGCCGAAAACCGTAACAAGTTCTCTGCAATGCTCGATCAGCTCGGTATCGACCAACCGGCATGGATGGAACTTACCAGCCTCGAAGAAGTGAAAGGATTCGTAGAAAAAGTAGGTTATCCGGTATTGGTTCGTCCTTCATACGTACTCTCGGGTGCTGCAATGAACGTTTGCTACGATGACGAAGAACTGGAAAACTTCTTGAAGATGGCTGCTGAAGTATCTAAGGAGTATCCGGTAGTTGTTTCTCAGTTCCTTGAAAATACAAAGGAGATAGAGTTTGACGCTGTAGCTCAGAACGGTGAAGTGGTTGAATACGCTATTTCCGAACACGTAGAGTTTGCCGGTGTACACTCCGGTGACGCTACTCTGGTATTCCCGGCACAGAAGATTTATTTTGCAACTGCCCGCCGCATCAAGAAGATCAGCCGTCAGATTGCTAAAGAACTGAATATCTCCGGTCCGTTCAACATCCAGTTCCTTGCCCGCAACAACGAAGTGAAGGTAATTGAATGTAACCTGCGTGCTTCTCGTAGCTTCCCGTTTGTATCTAAGGTGCTGAAACGCAACTTCATCGAAACGGCTACCCGCATCATGCTGGATGCTCCGTATAGCCAACCGGACAAAACTGCGTTCGACATCGACTGGATTGGTGTAAAAGCCTCTCAGTTCTCTTTCTCCCGTCTTCACAAGGCTGACCCTGTTTTGGGTGTGGACATGTCTTCTACCGGTGAAGTCGGTTGTATCGGTGATGACTTCTCTGAAGCATTGCTGAATGCGATGATCGCTACAGGCTTCAAGATTCCGGAAAAGGCAGTGATGTTCTCTTCGGGTGCAATGAAGTCTAAGGTTGACTTGCTGGATGCAAGCCGCATGTTGTTTGCCAAAGGATATCAGATTTACGCTACTGCCGGAACCGCTGCATTCCTGAATGCTCATGGTGTAGAAACGACTCCGGTTTACTGGCCGGATGAAAAACCGGGAGCAGAAAACAATGTGATGAAGATGATCGCTGATCATAAGTTCGATTTGATCGTTAACATTCCGAAGAACCACAGCAAGCGTGAGTTGACGAATGGTTACCGTATCCGTCGTGGCGCTATCGATCATAATATTCCGTTGATTACGAATGCTCGTCTGGCAAGTGCTTTCATTGAAGCATTCTGTGAACTGAAACTGAGCGATATTCAGATTAAGAGCTGGCAGGAATATAAATAAACTGCTTTATATAATAAGGAGACTCTCTCTTTGGCATACCAAGGAGGGAGTCTCTTTTTTTATGTATGGCTTGGTTTATTTTCTCTCTTTATTTCTCTCTCTGTGAATCAACATACGTTTTGCTCTCATGCTCTCACTTTCTGCCTGTATCGCTTTATCCATCGTAGTTACAGCTATGGTAGCAAGTGTGGTAGCAGTGTGGTAGCAAGCGTTTGCTCTCACTTTTTATCTATCCGCAATCCGTGTTTTCTTTCTGTTATGGTTTTATATTCAGTGTGTTAACATCTGATCTGTCAACTGTTAATGATTGTCGTTTCATCTATTAATAATTGAGAATTCAGGTATTAATGGCTGATACCTCCTCTGTTATTGCCTGATAAATGCTTTGTTCTGACTTATCGCCAGGTGTTTCAAACGGGTTTCCATCGCTTGAAACCACAGTTTCCATTACTTGAAACTAGAGTTCCCATTACTTGAAACTTTAGTTTCATACGCTCGAAACTTTTGGTTTCAAACCTTTGGAACTACAGTTTCACACCGATGAAACTAGAGTTCCAAGCTGTGGAAACTGCGGTTCCAAATGGAGAGAATGTTAAACTCTCAGGTAGAGGGTTCTAAGACTATTAATTGCTCTCTTACATCCTAAGTGAAATAACTGATAGTGAATGGTACCTGTATTTTATGGCTTACTCACGCAATAATTGTAGACTTTCAGATTCTGTACCTTACTGTTGAAGTTTCCAGCCTTTTCCAGCGGGAAGACTAGTGTACGTACATAACTCATCGAATCTTTCCCTGCGTTAAAGTAGAGTTTCTGCGTATTCATTTCTTCAACCACCTTTCCGTTGACCCTCAGCGTAGTGCTTCGGTTGTTTCCTTCTATCTGAATAGTTGCTTTTTCTCCCGGATTCACTTTGTAGGGGAAGGTATTCAGGTAACCGTCGCGGGCAAATCCCATCATTCCCCGGATGGGGTCGGACAGGTAGAATACAGCATTAGGAGAACGGAATAATTCGGTTCCTTTGTTCTCTTCTGCTCCGGTGATGTCGAAGCTCACAGTGTAGTTATAACCGATTTCCGGATAATCGGAAGTGCTGCCGGGGGCAACCGTGGAACGTTCGTATACTAATCCCGGCTTTGTGCCGATTCTCGCCAGCTGATTGACTCCGGGTGCTTCGCTGAGGAGCGCTCGTTTCTCATTAAATGTTTCATAAGGAATACCCGTTTGGGCACCTGTCCACATTTTTACGGACAGAGTCTGCAAAGGTGAGAATATACGGTGATGGATGTCTTTTACTGAAATTCCGTTGCCGGCATGGTCGTTCCAGATAGCAAACATACCACCGAGAATGGAAGGGTGCTTTTCTTCAAATACCGATTTTCCGATATGGGCTGGAGTCCATTCCTTATATAAGTATGGTTCGTTGAGGTAGTCCTGATAATATCCGGCTACCGGAACGATATAGACCATTCCGTCCGGAATACAGATTAACTTGTATCCGTCTTTTATCATGGTTGCCGGGTCGGCATACCCGTTGTACCAGGCATTCATGATGACGTCTTCTGATTTGACAGGGGTATCACCTTTGGCATGGCTGAGAGCGCCCCATACCACTGCTTGCTTGCCAAAACCTTCGACAAAACGAATGTAATGATCGGTGAAAGCCCGGAATTTTTCTACCACGTCTTTCTTTGCATTTGAGTATTCGTCTGTACCGATATGTACCCGTTTGCCAACAAACACCGGATTGTCGCCTTCCAGATATTCTTTGAACAGAGCATCTACAAATTCATACGTTTCCGGCTTGAATAAGTCGAGATGATCCATTCCATACTCTTTGCTGCCGATTTCCGGTTTGTAATGAGTAAGTGCCAGTGAATGGGCAGGAACATCAATCTCCGGAATGATTTCCACGAAGTTGGATGCAGCCTGTTTCTGGAAGTCGATGAACTCTTTCTTGGAATAAGAGCCGTCACGGGCAGCCAATCCCGGATAAGTATCCGACTCCAGACGGAAAGCAGCATACGTCTTATCCCAGTTGTGCTCGAAATATTGCTTGAATCCGTTATCGTTCAGATGAACTTGCAGCGTATTCATTTTGTAGTAAGCCATGATTTTTACCAGGTCTTGCAGATAAGACATCGGTATGAACTTACGACCGCAGTCTATCATGAAGCCGCGAAGCGGATAGTCGGGATAATCTCGGATTACTCCTTGCGGGAGTGAACGTTCCTGATTCTGCTCCGCCAGTTGCAGGAGGGTGCGTGTGCTCCAGTAAAGGCCGGTTGTGGTAGGGGCGGAGGCAGCTACGCGGTCGGTTATCTTAATGGCATAACCTTCTTCGCCTAATTTCTTGTCTGTCGATAATGCTAAGACAAAATCACCGGAGGCAGCCTTGCCTTGTACTACGCTTAATGTCTGCCCGAACATCTGCCGATAATCGTCGGCAAACATCTTGGCTATTCGCAGTAATTCGGGATTTTGGGAGGTACAGACAATCCGGGCATCTTTTCCCGGAATAAAGTTGCCGTCTTTTCCCGTCCATTGTTTGAGTTCGGGAATAACGAACGGTTTCGGGTTGACAGCGGCACGGGATAAACTACCCGTCAGACAAAAGATGACCAATAAGGCCAAAGCTTTCAGCGATACAAACTTGTTTCTCATAAGGGGGATTTTTGTGTTTTTGTTAATTAATAAATGATTATAGTTAATTATTGGGTGAAAGTAGGCATAATTTGGATATCTGTCAACAAGTAAAGCTATTTATTTTTTATTTTTGTGATTTCCAAAATGATAAAAACCGATTAAGAATGTTAGTACTTCTATCTTGCGCCAAGACGATGAGTGCGGTGTCGAAGGTGAAAGTTCCTTTGACTACGAGCCCCCGCTTTCAGAAGGAAGCGGCGGAAATAGCGTTGCAGATGTCTCAGTTTTCTGTTGACGAATTGGAACGTTTACTGCGTGTCAACGCTAAGATTGCTGTGGAGAATTATAAGCGTTACCAAGCTTTTCATGCGGAGGCTACTCCGGAATTACCGGCTTTGCTGGCTTATACCGGAATCGTATTCAAGCGCCTCAATCCGAAAGATTTCTCTGTGGAGGACTTTGAATATGCGCAGGAACACTTGCGGCTGACTTCGTTCTGTTATGGGCTGTTGCGCCCTTTGGATGTAATTCGTCCTTATCGTCTGGAGGGAGATGTCGTGTTGCCGGAATTAGGGAATCAGACAATGTTTTCCTACTGGCAGTCGCGTTTGACGGATGTGTTTATACAGGATGTCCGGCAGGCAGGAGGAATCTTGTGTAACCTTGCCAGTGATGAGATGAAAAGTCTGTTTGACTGGAAACGGGTGGAGAAGGAGGTGCGTGTGGTAACTCCCGAATTTCATGTCTGGAAGAATGGAAAACTGGCTACGATTGTGGTTTATACCAAAATGTCTCGTGGCGAAATGACACGTTTTATCTTGAAGAATAAGGCCGGGAATCCGGATGACCTGAAGGGATTCTCGTGGGAAGGGTTCGAGTTTGACGAATCCCTTTCGGATGAAAGAAAATTTGTATTTACGAATGGTAAGGGGGAATAAGGAATATGACAGAAGTCGAGAAGATGCGTAGCAGCCAGTTGGCTGATATGTCTGCACCGGAGTTGCAGGAACGTTTTGAACATGCAAAGAAGTTGCTGGCTGTCATGCGTGGATTGAGCACGTATGATGACGGTTACAGGGAATTGTTGGAAGAGTTGGTGCCGGGTATTCCTGAAACTTCGGTGATCTGCCCTCCTTTCCATTGCGACCACGGAGACGGGATCAGGTTGGGCGAACATGTATTTGTCAATGCCAATTGTACTTTTTTGGATGGAGGATATATTACAATCGGTGCTCATACGCTGGTAGGGCCTTGCGTGCAGATTTATACGCCGCATCATCCGATGAATTATCTGGAACGTCGCGGTTCGAAAGAATATGCCTATCCGGTTACGGTCGGTGAAGATTGCTGGATTGGTGGCGGAGCAATCATCTGTCCCGGTGTGACGATTGGCAACCGATGTGTGATAGGAGCGGGAAGTGTCGTAACGAAAGATATTCCCGACGACAGTGTCGCAGTCGGGAATCCGGCCCGTGTGGTCCGCAAACAGGTTTAACCGGGAAATTTATTTCTCGGATTTGAGTGTTCCCGCATTGTTGTCTTCGTTATGAAGGCGTCTTTCGGCGGACTCGTATTTGCGTCCGAAACTGAAATTCCACGAAAGTGTGAGAGCGAATACTCTGGAACTTTCTTTGATGTACATCCAGTTTTTGGAAGGAGCTAACGGACTGAAGTTCTCACTCCCTATTCTGTAGTTACTGCCGAAAGGGTTGAGAGACATGACTCCTACATTCAGCTGCTTGTAGCGGTAGCTGACGCTTAAAAGATGGTAGTTCTCTCCGTAACTCAGAGTCTCTCCGTAAAAATCATTTCGGTGGTTCCGTATCTCGAAATACGCGCTCCATTTTTTATAGGCTGCCGTTGCGCTGGCACAATAGTACCAGTTGGTATAAGTGTGATGATAGTTGTGTCCGCGGCTGTCGAAATAGTTGATACCTGTCGATATGGACAAACTTAAGATATCTTTTATAGGGCCTACCTTGATTTCTACTTCCGGATTGAGCTTTTGCCAGCTCCGCTGGTTGGCGGTGGTGCGCACAAAAAGTTCGCCTTCTCTGAATGTTTCTTCCATATTGGGCTTGTGCTGATACTGATACAGGAGATAAAGGCTGCTACTGAATAGTCCTTTACGGAAGTCTACGTTCAGCGTATTGTTGTAGACCGTTGACATTTTCAGGGTCGGATTTCCCCGGCGTATTTGTAAGGAGTCAATCAGTTGCTCTACGTTGCTCAGGTCGGAGAGGGCGGGGGTGCTTCTGGAAATCTGTCCCTGGTAGCGGATAAAAGCTTGGTCCGAGAAATTGTAGGTAAGCCGTATACGGGGTAAGACTGAATATTTCTGATATCCTTCACCTTCCTGGTTGAACCATGAGCGGCTGCCCTGTACCCCGACGGAATAATTAAACCTTTTTATTTTGCTGCTGTATTCTATATAAGTGGAAGTGTGTGCTTCCTGCATCCGCGTTTCCGCCGAAGAAGTGCCGGCGTACTTGTTCTCCGTCAGTGATTGCTGGTGGCGGATACCTGCACTGAGCTTGCTGTTGGTGAATTTCTTTTCGTAGATGCCTTCGCCGATAAATGAGTATTTCTTTCCGCGGATAGCCGAATAGATATCGGTAGCAAGGATGGAATGCTTCTTTTCTTCGTAGGTGCGGTCGTCATAAGTATGTATATAAGTGCCTACCGTGTTCAGGATGATGGCCTGGTTGTTTTTGAGGTTACGTTGCAGATAAATATCGATGGAGGGAGATTTGCTGTCTGAGGCCGTGTGGTCTTTCATGGCTACACTATTATCCGGATTGTCGATGGGGTATAATGTGCTTTGGGTGTTCAGTTTGTTATAACGGAAACTTCCCCGAAGGGCTACACTGACGAACCACTTTTCGGCTTCCTGGTAGCTGTAATTCATTGTCAGATAATCCCAGCGCATTTTCATTTTGTCAGGGACACCGTCTTCCAGTCTTGTAAAAGAAGGCTTGTCCGAGAAATGAAACGTTTCGGAATTCTCCCGCCAGTAGTTCTTGAATGAGCGATAACCTTCATGGTAATTGATTCCCCATTCGGAATTTTTATGGTTGATTTTGGCTGTTGCATTGTTGTTTCCCAAAAGTGTGTTGACTGATGTACTTGTGTCAAATCCTACGTAGCCACCTGTCTGATGACGGCGGACGATATAGTCTATGACAGCCGCTGCGTTATCTCCATACCGTAAACCCGGTTCGTCATGGTATTCGATGCGGATCACATCTTCCGGCTGCAAAGCCAGTATCTCCTGTATCTCCACTTTCGCTCCGTTGATACGTAGCTGTACGTCTCCCTGATTGGAAGAAGTAATCGTTTGCCGGATGAGGTCGACTTGTATGCGGCTGAGTTGTAAACGTTGTAACAGGCTAAGCCCGTTCGTTGAAGTTTTTAGCTGACGGGCACTGGGAAGAATGATCTTCCGGTCGGGCTGGTTGATAACAGGATTGGCGGTAATGGTCACTTCTTCCAGTGCGATGGCTGCCGAATCAATGGAGATCGACCCCAAGTCGAGTGTGGCTGTAAAATCATTCAGGTTGATTTGTTGTGTTTGATAGCCTAGCCCGGATATCCGTAATTGATAATTTCCTTTTTGTAAGTTGTTCATGTTGAATCGTCCCCGTTGGTCGGTAATGCCTCCGGAGATGAAAATAGAATCTTTTGTCTGTAAAATGACATTGGCAAATTCTACCGGCTCTTTGCCGGATACGATTCTTCCTCTTAACTGTAAGTCTTGTGCAATAAGCAACATACACAGACATAGAAATGCTGCGGTTGTAGTGATTCGTTTCATATCTTATTATTAATGGCAGAGAAAGAGTCGCGACTGTCTTTATCTTGTTGTGTTTATTAGACGGACCTGGAGAAGTGAAAGTTGCATGAAAAAAAACTTTTTTCATTATTTGCTGATAATCAGATAATTTCTGATTGTGATAAAAACTTTCTTGAAAAATAATACATGAAATGTTTGGAGGTTTCGAAAAAAGCCGTACCTTTGCATCGCTTTTGAAACGGAAGTGTACGGGCGCTTAGCTCAGCTGGTTCAGAGCATCTGGTTTACACCCAGAGGGTCGGGGGTTCGAATCCCTCAGCGCCCACCATAAAAACCGAAACACTTCCGCCAACAAAAGGGCGCTTAGCTCAGCTGGTTCAGAGCATCTGGTTTACACCCAGAGGGTCGGGGGTTCGAATCCCTCAGCGCCCACAGAAATGGAAGTCTTGCGAAGAGGTTCGTGAGGCTTTTTTTATTTCTTACCGCTTTTATACAAACTTTCTTTGTCCTTTTGGCTTATAACTCAGGAAAAAGAGTTAATTTTGCAGTCTGATAATTATCTAAGAAAACGTATGGAACTTGATGTATTAACGGCCATATCTCCGATTGATGGTCGATATAGAGGCAAAACTAAAGCTTTGGCGGCTTATTTCTCTGAATTTGCACTGATTAAATACCGTGTACAGGTAGAGGTGGAATACTTTATCACCTTGTGTGAACTTCCTTTGCCGCAGTTGAAAGGAATCGATAGCAGCGTGTTTGAAACTTTACGGAATATCTACCGTAATTTTTCGGAAGCAGATGCGCAACGCATTAAAGATATCGAGAGTGTAACCAACCATGATGTAAAAGCTGTAGAATATTTCCTGAAAGAAGAATTTGACAAGCTGGGTGGAATGGATGACTATAAAGAATTCATTCACTTCGGACTGACTTCTCAGGATATTAACAATACGTCTGTGCCTCTTTCTATCAAAGAAGCGTTGGATAAAGTTTATTATCCGTTGATTGAGGAACTGATTGCACAGTTGAAAACTTATGCAACGGAGTGGGCTGACATCCCGATGCTTGCTAAAACTCATGGACAGCCGGCTTCTCCGACTCGCCTGGGTAAAGAGGTGATGGTATTCGTTTACCGTCTGGAACGCCAGCTGGCTATGCTGAAGGCATGTCCGATCACTGCTAAATTTGGTGGGGCTACCGGTAATTACAATGCTCATCATGTTGCATATCCTCAATATGACTGGAAACAATTCGGCAATCGTTTTGTTGCAGAGAAACTGGGACTGGAACGCGAAGAATATACCACTCAGATTTCGAACTACGATAACTTATCTGCTATCTTTGACGCGATGAAACGTATCAATACCGTGATGGTAGATATGAACCGTGACTTCTGGCAGTATATTTCTATGGAATACTTCAAACAGAAAATCAAGGCCGGAGAAGTCGGATCAAGCGCAATGCCGCACAAGGTAAATCCGATTGACTTTGAAAATGCGGAAGGTAATCTGGGTATCGCGACATCTATTCTGGAGCACTTGGCTGTGAAGCTTCCTGTTTCCCGCTTGCAGCGTGACCTGACAGATTCTACAGTACTCCGTAATGTCGGTGTGCCTTTCGGGCATATCGTGATTGCCATTCAGAGTTCACTGAAAGGACTTCGCAAGTTGCTGCTGAACGAACCGGCTATTTACCGTGACCTGGATAATTGCTGGAGCGTAGTGGCTGAGGCTATCCAGACTATTTTACGCCGCGAGGCTTACCCGCATCCGTATGAAGCTTTGAAAGCTTTGACCCGGACAAACCAGGCTATTACAGAAAGTTCTATTAAAGAGTTTATCGAAGGCTTGAATGTAAGCGAAGATATTAAAAAAGAGTTAAGAGCAATTACTCCGCATACTTATACGGGACTTTAATTGTTTACTTATACAATAAACGTGTTTTTTAAATAGGCCGTGAGGCCAAAGTCTAATTTTATTCGAATAAAAAAATGAGCACAGAAAACGAAGAATGGCGCGAAAATTCTTTCAATGAGGAGAATACAGGTGCCGGCCGTGATGGTAACAAGTCTTACAACAGAGAAGGTGGAGAACGTCCGTATCGTCCTTCTTACAACCGTGAAGGTGGGGATCGTCCGTATCGCCCGCGATTTAATACCAACAATGAAGGTGGAGAACGCCCGCAGCGTTCTTATGGTGACCGCTCTTATGGCGATCGTCCGCAACGTCCTTCTTATAATCGTGAAGGTGGAGACCGTCCGTATCGCCCTCGCTTCAATAGCAATAATGAAGGAGGCGAACGTCCGCAACGTCCTTACAACCGCGAAGGTGGAGAGCGTTCTTATGATCGTCCTCAACGTCCTTCTTACAACCGTGAAGGTGGTGACCGTCCGTACCGTCCGAGATTTAACCCGAATGGCGAAGGAAGCGATCGTCCGCAGCGTCCTTACAATCGTGAAGGCGGCGAACAACGTTCTTATGGCGACCGTCCGTACCGTCCCCGTTTCAATAGTGGTGAAGGTGGTGACCGTCCTCAGCGTCCTTACAACCGCGATGGTGGTGATCGTCCGTATCGTCCTCGCTTCAATAGTGGCGAAGGTGGCGGTTATCGTAATAACAATGCTGGCGGCTATCGTCCGAGATTTAACAATGACCGTTCGCAGGGGGGCTATCGTCCGCGTCCGCGTACCAGTGACTATGATCCGAATGCTAAATATAGCATCAAGAAACAGATTGAGTACAAGGAACAGTTTGTTGACCCGAATGAACCGATTCGTCTGAATAAGTTCCTGGCTAATGCCGGTGTTTGCTCACGTCGCGAGGCTGATGAGTTTATCACAGCAGGTGTGGTTTCTGTAAACGGTGAAGTCGTAACTGAATTGGGTACAAAGATCAAGCGTTCGGATGTTGTGAAGTTCCATGATGAACCGGTTAGCATTGAACGCAAGGTATACGTACTGTTGAATAAGCCGAAAGATACGGTTACTACATCGGATGATCCGCAGGAACGCCGTACGGTAATGGACCTGGTAAAAGGCGCTTGCAACGAGCGTATTTATCCGGTAGGACGTCTTGACCGCAACACGACTGGTGTACTTCTGCTGACCAATGACGGTGACTTGGCTTCAAAGCTGACACACCCGAAATTCTTGAAGAAGAAAATTTATCATGTTCATCTGGATAAGAACCTGACAAAAGCGGATATGGATCAGATTGCAGCTGGTGTACAGTTGGAAGATGGTGAAATCCATGCAGATGCTATCAGCTACACAGATGATTTCAAGAAAGACCAGGTAGGTATCGAAATTCACTCCGGCAAGAACCGTATCGTTCGCCGTATTTTCGAATCACTGGGATATAAAGTAGTAAAACTCGACCGTGTATTCTTTGCCGGATTGACCAAGAAAGGTCTGCGCCGCGGAGACTGGCGTTATCTGTCGGAAGCAGAAGTAAACTACCTCCGCATGGGTTCGTTTGAGTAATATATAATATTGTATTAAAAAAGTTTTATGGAAAAGATTGGTAGAACAAAAATTGTTGATCTGTTGAAGCGCGAAGACTTTGGCGCTATGGTCAATGTGAAAGGATGGGTTCGCACCCGTAGAGGTAGCAAACAAGTTAACTTTATCGCACTGAATGACGGTTCTACAATAAATAATGTGCAGATCGTAGTGGATCTGGCTAATTTCGATGAAGAGATGCTGAAACTGATTACTACCGGAGCTTGTATAAGCGTGAACGGGGTAATGGTGGAATCGGTAGGTTCCGGTCAGAAAGCGGAAGTGCAGGCTAAAGAAATCGAAGTGCTGGGTACTTGCGACAATACATATCCATTGCAGAAAAAAGGTCACTCCATGGAATTCTTGCGCGAGATCGCTCACTTGCGTCCGCGTACCAATACCTTTGGTGCAGTGTTCCGCATTCGTCACAACATGGCGATTGCTATTCACAAGTTTTTCCATGAAAAGGGATTTTTCTATTTCCATACACCGATTATCACAGGGTCTGACTGTGAAGGTGCCGGACAGATGTTCCAGGTAACTACCATGAGTCTGTATGACTTGAAGAAAGACGAAAGAGGTTCTATCTCTTATGATGACGACTTCTTCGGCAAGCAGACAAGTCTGACTGTATCCGGCCAACTGGAAGGTGAATTGGCTGCTACGGCGATGGGTGCTATCTATACATTCGGTCCTACATTCCGTGCTGAAAACTCCAATACTCCCCGCCACTTGGCAGAGTTCTGGATGATTGAGCCGGAAGTGGCTTTCAACGACATTGCTGACAATATGGACTTGGCAGAAGAGTTCATTAAATATTGTGTGAAATGGGCGTTGGATAACTGTGCGGATGATGTGAAGTTCCTGAACGATATGTTCGACAAGGGCTTGATTGAACGTCTGCAAGGTGTGTTGAAGGATGATTTCGTTCGTCTGCCTTATACAGAGGGTATCAAGATTCTGGAAGATGCTGTTGCTAAAGGACACAAGTTTGAGTTTCCGGTTTACTGGGGAGTAGACTTGGCTTCCGAACACGAACGTTATCTGGTGGAAGAGCACTTTAAACGTCCGGTGATTCTGACTGATTATCCGAAGGAGATCAAGGCCTTCTATATGAAGCAGAATGAGGATGGGAAGACGGTGCGCGCAATGGATGTTCTTTTCCCGAAAATCGGTGAAATCATTGGTGGTTCTGAACGTGAAGCGGACTATAACAAATTGATGACTCGTATTGAAGAGATGCATATCCCGATGAAGGATATGTGGTGGTATCTGGATACACGTAAGTTCGGTACTTGTCCTCACTCCGGTTTTGGACTCGGTTTTGAGCGTCTGTTGCTGTTTGTAACAGGTATGTCAAATATCCGTGACGTGATACCGTTCCCGCGTACACCGAGAAATGCTGAATTCTAATATTTCGGTATATTTATGTAAAACTCGCATAATCTTTCGATTGTGCGAGTTTTTTTATGCCTTTGATTGTTATTTTCTCAAAATAAATCTTTATATTTGGACATGCGCATTCAAGAGTGTTAACTAAAATCATATTGTCATGAAAAAGCTCTATTTCTTTACCATGCTTTCAATTATGTTGTTAGCGGTAACAGGTGCGATGGCCCAGAAGAAAACTAAGTTTAAACCGGCCGATTTGAAAGGGATTTGGCAGTTGTGCCATTATGTATCAGAATCTCCCGATGTTCCGGGATCGTTGAAACCCAGTAATACATTTAAGGTATTGAGTGATGACGGCAGAATCGTGAATTTTACCATTATTCCCGGTTCTGACGCGATTATTACCGGATATGGTACCTATAAACAGTTGACTGATGATTCTTATAAGGAGAGTATCGAGAAGAACATCCACCTTCCGATGCTCGATAATCAGGACAATATTCTGGAATTTGAGATTAAAGATAATGATTACCTGCATTTGAAATACTTCATCAAGAACGATTTGAACGGAAATGAGTTGAATGCCTGGTATTATGAAACCTGGAAACGGGTGGAAATGCCGGCTAAGTTCCCGGAAGATATTGTGCGATAAATGAGATTGCAATATAGATTCTTTGTTGTTTTTTTGACCTCCCCGGTATAAATCCGGAGGAGGTCTTTTTATTTTCTTCACCTTATCTGTAAATATAGTAAGTTCCCCTTGTCATTCAACCCGATAAATCCAAAAAAAGCTAGAAATAGTTTGCCAATTCAAAGAAAAGCCGTACTTTTGCAAGCCGATTATTATCACAAAATGATAAGAGATTAATTCATAGCAAGTTAGTCCTCCTTTGTCCGGGGAGGTTAATATGTGGTGAAGAAAATTTTTAGTAGTAACATTTAAAAAACAAATTTAAGAGTGGATACTTTAAGTTACAAGACCATTTCTGCAAACAAAGCGACTGTAACCAAAGAATGGGTTATCGTTGACGCTACAGACCAAACACTAGGTCGTCTGGGAGCAAAAGTTGCAAAATTGCTGAGAGGAAAGTACAAACCGAACTTTACTCCTCACGTAGACTGCGGTGATAACGTTATCATCATCAATGCAGACAAAGTAAAACTGACTGGTAACAAATGGAATGACAGAGTTTATTTGTCATACACAGGTTATCCTGGTGGTCAGAGAGAAATGACTCCTGCCCGTTTGATCACTAAACCGAACGGTGAAGAGAGATTACTGAAAAAAGTAGTGAAAGGCATGCTGCCCAAGAATATTCTGGGAGCTAAATTGCTGGGTAACTTGTATGTTTACGCTGGTAGCGAACACAAACACGAAGCTCAGAGCCCGAAAATGATTGATATTAATTCATATAAATAAGATATAATGGAAGTAGTAAATGCATTAGGCAGACGTAAACGTGCAATCGCACGTGTATTCGTAAGCGAAGGTACAGGAAAGATTACTATTAACAAGAGAGACCTTGCAGAGTACTTTCCATCAACTATACTTCAGTATGTTGTAAAACAACCATTGAACAAGCTGGGTGCTGCTGAGAAGTATGACATCAAGGTTAACTTGTGTGGTGGTGGTTTCACTGGTCAGTCTCAGGCATTGCGTTTGGCAATCGCTCGTGCATTGGTTAAGATGAACGCTGAAGATAAGGCTGCACTTCGTGCTGAAGGCTTCATGACTCGTGACCCACGTTCTGTAGAACGTAAGAAACCGGGACAGCCGAAAGCTCGTAGAAGATTCCAGTTCAGCAAGCGTTAATGTGCTGCCTGACCGAGGAATATGTTTAGTATCTAAACTACTGGGACTCTGCTTATAGACTACCCGGCGGTTGGTTTAGAAAAAACAAAAAAGAAAGTAAACGATTTAAAGAAAAAACAAGATGTCAAGAACAAATTTTGATACTTTATTGGAAGCCGGTTGCCACTTCGGACACCTTAAGAGAAAGTGGAACCCTGCAATGGCTCCTTATATTTTCATGGAACGCAATGGTATTCACATCATTGACCTCCACAAAACAGTTGCAAAAGTAGACGAAGCTGCTGAAGCTTTGAAACAGATTGCCAAATCAGGCAAGAAAGTTCTTTTTGTTGCTACTAAAAAACAAGCTAAACAAGTTGTAGCTGAGAAAGCTCAATCTGTTAATATGCCTTATGTAATCGAGCGCTGGCCGGGTGGTATGTTGACCAACTTCCCGACTATCCGTAAGGCTGTGAAGAAGATGGCTACTATCGATAAATTGACTAACGATGGTACATATTCTAACCTTTCTAAGAGAGAAGTTCTTCAGATCTCTCGTCAACGTGCAAAATTGGACAAGACTTTGGGCTCTATCGCTGACCTGACTCGTCTGCCGTCTGCATTGTTCGTTATCGACGTAATGAAAGAAAATATCGCAGTTCGTGAAGCTAACCGTCTGGGTATCCCTGTATTTGGTATCGTTGATACTAACTCTGATCCTACAAACGTTGACTTCGTAATTCCTGCTAACGATGACGCTACTAAGTCAGTAGAGGTTATCCTTGATGCTTGCTGTGCTGCAATGATCGAAGGCTTGGAAGAAAGAAAAGCTGAAAAGATCGACATGGAAGCAGCTGGTGAAGCTCCTGCTAACAAAGGCAAGAAAAAATCAGTGAAAGCAAGACTTGACAAGTCTGACGAAGAAGCTATCAATGCAGCGAAAGCTGCTGCCTTCATCAAGGAAGACGAAGAGGCTTAATTATATAATGTGCCAATTTGCTAATGTGCAAGAGTATGCTTATACACTTGCATCTTGATTGGCAGATTGGCACATTTTTTGTTTTGAAAATTATTATTCATTTAAATAAAGGAAATTATTATGGCTGTAACTATGGCTGATATTACCAAGCTGCGTAAAATGACCGGAGCTGGTATGATGGACTGTAAGAATGCATTGACAGAAGCTGAAGGCGATTACGACAAGGCAATGGAAATTATCCGTAAGAAAGGACAAGCTGTTGCTGCTAAGCGTTCAGAACGTGATGCTTCTGAAGGTTGTGTTTTGGCTAAGACTACTGGTGAATATGCCGTTGTCATTGCTTTGAAGTGTGAAACTGACTTTGTTGCTCAGAATGCTGATTTTGTGAAACTGACTCAGGACATTCTGGACCTTGCTGTGGCTAACAAATGCAAGACATTGGATGAAGTAAAAGCATTGCCGATGGGTAACGGTACTGTACAGGATGCAGTGGTTGACCGTAGCGGTATTACTGGTGAGAAAATGGAGCTTGATGGTTACATGACTGTAGAGGGAGCAAGCACTGCTGTTTACAATCACATGAACAGAAACGGTCTCTGCACAATCGTTGCTTTCAACAAGAACGTTGACGAGCAGTTGGCTAAACAAGTAGCTATGCAGATTGCTGCAATGAATCCGATCGCTATTGATGAAGATGGCGTTTCTGAAGAAGTAAAAGAAAAGGAAATTGCTGTTGCTATCGAGAAAACAAAAGCAGAACAGGTACAGAAAGCTGTAGAAGCTGCTCTGAAGAAAGCCAACATCAACCCTGCTCATGTAGATAGCGAAGAGCACATGGAAAGTAATATGGCTAAGGGCTGGATTACAGCTGAAGATATAGCTAAGGCAAAGGAAATCATTGCTACCGTTTCTGCTGAAAAGGCTGCACACCTGCCGGAACAAATGATTCAGAACATCGCTAAGGGTCGTCTGGGTAAGTTCTTGAAAGAAGTTTGTCTGCTGAATCAGGAAGATATCATGGACGCTAAGAAGACTGTAAGAGAAGTATTGGCAGCTGCTGATCCTGAACTGAAGGTTCTTGATTTCAAGCGTTTCACTTTGAAAGCTGAATAATCTATCTCAAAAAGATAATAAGCTAAGAGGTTGTGTCAAAATGCTGGCACAACTTTTTTTTATGCGCAAAGCCCAGACTTT